>Ga0207429_10003_pt1 | contig 259319 bp, 252 predicted proteins | sample YelNats1bottle13_FD_187545 | JGI IMG/M metagenome (GOLD analysis project Ga0207429, IMG submission 187545) | Hot spring thermophilic microbial communities from Obsidian Pool, Yellowstone National Park, USA - site 1 bottle 13 (SPAdes) (version 2) | ecosystem: Environmental > Aquatic > Thermal... | reverse complement strand
AGGGACAAAACGGCCCTGGAAAGGGCAAAAATTTCTTTGTATTTATAAAATATTTATCAAAAATGCTTGTAAAAATACTCAAACCCCACTTTTCGTTTTTTGAAAAGTGGGGTTTGTCGACGGTCTGAAAGGACTATCCTTTTAGGATAGTCCTTTAAAGTCCTGCAGCTTGAACTGTAAAACCATTTCCATTTTAATAACTTTAGTTAAAACATCTGATACGGATTGATTTATTTGTAACAAATCTTCGATTGTAACATTTTCTTTTTCTAATACCGCTTGTATTTTTTCAGCCTCTGCATTGATTACATGGGCTAAGCCGGCTTCTTGAAGTGCTATTGTTTCAAGCAAACTAAAAGAAGTTTTTACTTCTTTACAAGATGGGCCACATAAGGCATCTTTCTTTTTTTGTGCAGTAGTTGGTCCACCCTTTACTGCCACATCAACGGCAGTTGCTTCATAAATTCCTTTTAAAGTTATACAATAAGTTACAGGGCTTTCCTTATCCTCTACACCTATCTCAAACTTTATTCCATAAACTCCATCATATTCTCCAATCTCATAACCAATGTTCTTTACAAGTTCAACTCCATTTCTTTTAACAGAAATCAATTTTTCTTCAAGTAGCTCTTTACATTCCTTAAATACACCTAAATCCCAATGGCTTAATCCGGGATTACCTATAACTGTAACATCATAACACCAAGTAGAATTCCCATTTTCCACTGTAACTCCTTTAAACTCAATTATATAAGTTGCAGTTGGGTTGTTAAAAGGAACTGCAAAAGTAACCGTTTTAGGGCAAAATGCCATAAAAATCACCATCAAAATCTTAATACAACAAGGAAGTATCCTTGTTGTATTCAGCTAATTATTGAGCTTGCGGAGTTGTCGGAGTAATTTTACTAACTTCTTCTAACTTAAACTCTAGCATCATTTCCATTTTAATAACTTTAGTTAAAACATCAGACACAGATTGGTTAACTTTTAATAGTTCATCAATGGTTACACCTTCTTTTCTTACTGCAGCTTGTATTTTTTCACCTTCTGCATTAATTATATGAGCTAAACCTGCTTCTTGAAGTGCTATTGTTTCAAGTAGATCTGAAATAGCTTGCTCTTGTGAAACCGGAGTAATTGTTGGCATTGACATACCTAATCCCCCTTTTTAAAACTTTTCTAATATCATAGTATTATATTTGCATAAAAGTGTTCCTTATTATTGTAATTTAAAAAAAGGGTAAGCCTTTGCTTACCCTAAATGATTATAAGCCTCTATGAACCTTTGAATTGCTGTAAACAATATCATAATTGCAAAAATAAAGGATATTATATCAACATAATTTGATATCAAAATCATTATCGTAAACATAATAAACCCCTCTGTTCTTTCCATAAGCCCAGCTTGATAATAAAAAGTTTTTTCACTTTTTTTATTAGATACAGCACCAACTGTTAAAAATATAGTCATAGATAATATTATGCTACAGGATAAAACAATAAAAGATATAGGATACCTAGAATATTTTAATGCTAATGCTACTATTAAAGAAATTTCAACCAAACGGTCAAAAGTAATATCCATTACTGTTCCAAAAGGAGAAGATAACTTTGTTTTTCTTGCCAAAGTTCCATCCACTGCATCCAAAAGACCAGATAACCAAAGAAACAAAACTACAATAAATTTAGATACATTTAACATTATAAGCAAAGATGGAACTAAACCAACAATTAGAGCTAGTATAGTAACATGATTTGGGGTTAAATTAAGTTTTATAAAAAGGTCAGCAACCTTTTCAAAAATAGGCTGTATAAACCTTCTAGCCCTTGTATCAAGCATAATATTCCTCCTAATAATAAAAATAAACTGCTTCATTAAAATTTAAATAAATGCTTACATTATTTCCTATATCCAAATTTTTTTGAAAAGTAGAACAAATTATTGTTTGTCCATTTACATCAATTAAATAATTTACTTTATCTCCACAATATACTTTTTTTATAATAATCCCCTTTATATTTCCTTTTTCAGTCAATATTATCTGTTCTGGTCTAAACATAAATATTATATTTGAATCATTATAAATGTTTACTTTAAACTCCCCTATATTTGAAATGAAAATTCCATTTACTACTTTTCCTTTAAAATAATTTACCGGTCCAAAAAATTCAGCAACTTCCATTGATACTGGTTTTTCATATATATTCATTGGAGTATCAAATTGTTTTATTTCACCATCAATTAATAAAGCTATTTTATCAGCCATAAAAAGCGCTTCTTCTTTATCATGAGTAACCATTATTGTAGTAATATTTAACTTTTTTTGAAGTTTCTTAACAAATTCCTGAAGGTTTTTTCTTAAAACTATATCTAATTTTGAAAAAGGTTCATCTAATAACAAAACCTTTGGCTCTATAGCTAAAGCCCTTGCAATAGCAACTCTTTGCATTTGTCCTCCTGATAATTCATTAGGATATTTATTTTCATGTCCCTTTAAATCCATAAGATCAATAAGTTCCCTTACCTTTTTATCTATAATACGTTTATCAACCTTCCTCATTTTTAATCCAAAAGCAATATTAGAATAAACCGTCATATGTGGAAATAACAATAAATTTTGATCAACCAGCACAGCATTTCTTTTTTCTATTGGAATATCATTTATCAGATCTTCATCAAAGTAAACTTGTCCCTTATCAAAGGATATAATACCAGCTATACCATGAAGAAGCGTAGTTTTCCCTGAACCACTTGGCCCAAGCAATACAATTAATTCACCTTCATTAATTGTAAGATTTATATCTTTTAAAATCTTTTTGTTTCCATATGATTTACTTATATCAATTAACCTTATATTTGCCATAATTCACCACTCTACCTAGACAAAATATTTGCTGCTATTTTTATAAATGTTACCTACTAATTTTTCGGAAATATAAAGAACTATTCCAATATTTATAACAAAAATTACACTTAAAGCCGATGCCATTGTTCTATCTCCAGATTCTATAAATGGAAATAAAACCATTGAATATGTTACTATTTTACCTCCTCCAATTAAAAAAGTTATAAAATACTGAGTAAAAGATGAAATATATATTATACTACCAGCAACAATCAATCCAGGCATTATCATTGGTAACGTAATGTATCTTAAAACTTGAAGCTTAGATGCTCCTAAAGTTCTTGCTTGAAATTCCATTTTATTACCATTTAATTCAAATACATTTAGCAATATTTTAACTCCATATGGTATTCCTGGAATAACATGAATTAATATTACGCCCAAATAAGTATTTGCAATACCTAAACGTATAAAAGATAAGTGTATTCCCATAGCTACCGAAAGAATTGGAACAATTAAAGGAAGAAGTAATAAAACTTTTACCAAGGATTTACCTTTAAAATCATAAAAAGCTAATGCTTTTGCAGCTGGTAAGCTAATCAGCAATGTAAAAAATGTTACAATTGCAGAAAGCAAAATACTATTTATTAAAATTCTAAATATCTTTGTGGAAGGTTCAAAAATATACAAAAATGCCCTAAAACTTATATCTTGAGGCAATATATAAGGCCATGGCCAAGAATTTACTATACTCCATAAAAACATTATTAAAAGAGGTAAAATTAATACCAAAATAATAAAATTTTTTAAAAAACCCTTCATACTTTAACTCTTTCACCCACTATATTTTATATTTTTTAATAAGCTGAAAAACCAAAACATATAAAACTACCATAATTAAAGAATAAAAAGTAATGCACATATTGATTACCATACCGTATGGTCGTTCAAATAAATCAATACTTTTATAGTATATATATGCCAAAACTGGCAATGCCTTTGGATTAGACGGTCCTAAAAGATAAGGAATTTCAAATGCCCCAAAAGAAAAAGCAAAAATTATTATAAAACCTGAAAGTATTGTAGGCAGAGCCAATGGTAATAAAACATACCAAAATACCTGAAAAGAATTTGCCCCTAAATTTAAAGCTACCTTCGAATAGCTATCATTTATCTTTTTTAAAATATCATAAGTAATCAAAGTAATAAAAGGAGCCCCTTTCCATATATATGCTAATATAACTCCTATTCCCTTTGAATCAAATACTAAAGGATAAAACTCTGTCATATTATGAATAAATCCTAATCTATATAATATTCTTGCTATCCATCCACTTTGAGAAAATAATACAAAAACTAAAAGAGCCGCAACAGTATGCGGAACTATAATTGGAATTTTATAAACATTATAAAATCCCAGATCTTTTTTTGAATTAGCTAATAAAAAATATGCTAATAAAACTCCTACAACAACTGCTAAAAATGATGAAACAAAAGATGTATATAAACTAAACTTTAAAGATGAAAAAAAATTAGGATCCTTAAAAATATATTTATAATACTTTAATGTAAAAGTTTTAAGACCTATAGCAGGAAAATATCCAAGGCTTTGTAAAGCCCCGAATATTATTCCTGCTATGAATATAAAAACTATAAGCAATAAAACTGGAAGTAATAATATATAAGGCATAAAGTATTTAATTATTCTTCCCATTTCCTAATACAACTTCCCTCCATAGGGATTCTATAATAGGAATAAGGTCTGCTCTCATCTCAGGAACACGATGCTTTAATAACATATCCTGAGGTATAACCCCTTCCCCTAAATCCACATTTTTAAATAACTCTTTTTCCTTGTCATTTAATAAATCTGGTTCAATTACAGGCAAATCTCCCCAAACTTCTGGATTATACTTTGATGCTTGAATTTGAGGAGATAATATATGATTTATTACCACTAAAGCACCTGCTTTATTAGGTGCATTAAAAGGAATAGCTAAAAAATGAGTATTCCCTATCGTTCCCTTATCAAAAATAAAGGATTTAGCAGTTTTAGGGAAAAAACCTTCTTTAATTTTAGTTACAACATGAAAAGGAGTATAATTCATTGTAATATAAACTTCCCCATCTGCAAACATATTATCAAGTTGTGCCAAAGTAGAAGGATATGTTTTACCTTCACGCCATAAATAAGGCTTTAATTCTAATAAATAATCTAAAGCTGGTTGTATAGTTTTTCTTACTTTTTCTTTATCTGGTTCTAGATTAATAAATTTTTCATACCCAACTATGTCATATATAATATTTCTTACAAAAGCACTACCCGTAAAATCAGATACATCAGGATAAGTAATTTTTCCTTTATATTTTTTAGCAAGCTCTAAAAGTTCTAAATGATTCCTAGGTAGATAATCTAGCTTAGCTGTATCCCCTATGAAAACCATTTGAGCTTTTCCATATGGTGCTTCATAACCTTCAATAGGATATCCAAAATCATACTTTACATCAGGGGAATTTTTATTTATATACTTATTAAAATTTGGTAGCTTGTCTGTAAAAGGGCCATATAATAAACCTTGTTTTTTAGCATTATAAAAATTTTCTCCATTAATCCAAACTATATCAATAGTTCCTTTAGTACCTGCTTGCTTTTCATTAAGTAATTTAGGCAAATACTCATCTGGCAGCATAGGAACTCTTTCTAAAGTTATGTTATACTTTTCCTTAAGCTCTTTAGCAACTACATTATCAAGCCACCTATTTATATTTTCATCTCCACCCCAACCATAAAAGGTAACCTTTGTTCCATTAGCTAACTTTAAAATTTCATCCCAAGTTTTATTTGATATATCCTCTTCCACTTTTTTAGAACACCCAATATTAAAAACCATACTTAAAATTATTAAAAATCCTAATATCCTAAGTTTCATATTACCCTCCTTTAGTCCTTTAAAGATTCTAAATCTATTCCCTTCTTTTTTGCAAATATTTTAGGAATTTGTGATACACCAAACAATATTATACCAGCAACTAGCAATTTAATAAATAAGGATGTTGTTACTCCATTCTTTGCAATTTCACCTGCCATGTATGCATATACAAAAGCTCCTGGCGCCATAGTAATAAATGAAATAACTGTATAAGTAATAAGATTTATATTAGTAATACCATAGGCATAATTTTGGATATTATATGGGAAAATAGGAACCAAACGCGTAAGAATCAAGAAATCCCTTCCATTTTTCTCAACACCAGCTTCAATCTTTTTAAAAATTGGATTATCACCAAATTTTTCTACAATAAAATCTCTTGCCAAATATCTTGCAACTAAAAAAGCAGCCACAGCACCTATGGTTGAACCAATTAAAGCTAATATTGCACCTAAAATTGGACCAAATATTATACCTCCTCCAATAGTAACTACACTAGCTGGCAATGAAAAAACTGCTGTTATTATAAACACTAAAATATAAATTATATAACCCCATGCACCGGCACTTTCTATTAATTGCCTAAACTTATTAAGATCCTTAAGGGTATTAATTAAACCAGTAGAATATATTACATAAAATGTTACTGCTAATACAAAAACCAATATAAAAGTTTTTAACTTTTTATTCATAGTTTTCCCCCCATTATTTTAAAGCATTTTTTATACCCATCTTCGCTTTATAACGGTTAATCCAAGCCTTAATAGACGATGCTAAAACATCGCTTGGAGGAAGGTTATTTGAATAAACAACAGGACCCCAGATCAAGTCTAATATATGCCAAGCCTTTGCTCCACCTTGAAGTATAGATGAACGACATGCTGCACAATAAGTTACAACATATTCACTGTCTAAAGTTTCAACTCTCCTTTTCATAACTTTTTTAGCAACTTCAGGGTTAGCAGGAACAACCATTCCTCCAAATCCACAACATCTAGTTTTTTCTCTAGAGTACTTTGATTCAATGTATTTATAACCCAACTCTTCCAAAATCCATCTTATTCCATCTTGAAGTTCCTTCATATATCTTGTAGAACACGAATCATGTATAGTAAATACCACATCACTATTCTTTGCTTTCCCTCTTACCTCTTGTGGAAGTCCAATTATAGGGAAAATTTCCCAGAGAGAATGAGTAGGAGTAGGGCTTGCTTCATCAAAAGTTACTTTACAGCTTTGACAAGCTACTATCATCTCATCTATTTTCAAATCATCTATATCCTTTTGAAGGCTTTGAAATCTTTCCTTAAAAAGCTCATACTGTCCTATAGCTTTTGTAGGTTTACCACAACACTTTTGGATAACTGCAAAGTTAGGAAATATAGAGTTTAAATATTCTATAGTTTTTATAACCCCATAGGGGCTATATGATGGTAAACTACATCCTGCCATAAATCCATAACATTTATTTTTATCTATCTTTATAGTCATTCTTTTTCCCTCCACGAACTTTTATAGTAAATAACTTACTAAATCCAAGTAATTGATGCATTTTTATTGCAGCATGTCCCTTAATTGGAGATTCTCCATTGTTGGCTTTTACAAAATCCTTTCTAGAAGATATAAATACATTTTTCATTGGTAGTTGCTTTGGGCAAACAATTGTACAATTATCACAACCGTTGCAAGAATATGCAATAATTGGTTCCATAGTTCCATGCTTAGCTAAAGGCTCTAATATCTCTTTAGGACAAGAACCAAATTCGTTCATCATTATACATTCTTTCATACATAACTTACATTCACACTTTAAACAACGAGAAGCTTCTTTAACCGCTTGTTCTTCTGTAAATCCAAGATCTACCTCATTAAAATCACGTTTTCTTTCTTCTGCAGGACGCATATTAGGACTAAGCCTTGGAATATCTTCAACATCTTCTGGCAATGGAATATCTAATTTTGTTTCATGAAACCATTCTTTTTCAAAATCCCTATCTTCAGTAAGACTTTTATTGTTCAAAAATCTATCTATGCTTATAGCTGCTTTACGTCCTAAAGCCATTGCCTCAACTACAATTCTGCTACCTGCCGCATCACCAGCTACAAAAACTTTATCTATATTTGTTGCTAAAGTATTTTTATCTACCACATACCTTCCCCCACTTGTTTGAGGGATTAAACCATCCGTTATATCTTCTACTAATTGTCCTGTAGCCATAACTATAGTATCTACTTGTATAACTTTTGTTTCCTCTTCATACTGAGGATTAAATTGTCCCTTTTCATCAAAAATTGACTTCACCTTTTTTATTTTTATACCAACTACCTTACCATTTTCTTCAAGGATCTCAACTGGACCCCACCCTGCATTAAAAATGACTCCTTCTTCTATGGCTTCCTTTACTTCTTCCTTTGAAGCTGGCAGACTATCAAAACCTTCTAAAGAACACTGATAAACTTCTTCTGCTCCTATTCTCCATGAGGAACGTGCACAATCCATTGCAACATCTCCGCCACCAATTACCATAACTTTTTTAACTGGCTTTGAAATTTTTCTTGTAAGGCTTATTTCTTTTAAATAATCTACAGCAGTATATACTCCTTCTGCTGTATTTCCTGGAATGGGTATTATATTTCCTTTATGGGCACCATGGGCAATCAAAACAGCATCATAATTTTCCAAAAGATCTTTAAATTTTATATCCTTTCCTATTTCTACGCCTAATTTAAATTCAATGCCAAGTTTATACAAATAGCTATATTCATAGTCTATAATATGCCTTGGAAGTCTATATTCAGGGATTCCTACCCTCATCATTCCACCTACAACATTTAATTTATCAAAAATAGTTACTGAATGTCCTCTTTTCCTAAGATCTATAGCAGCTTGAGCACCTGCTGGTCCTGCTCCTATTATAGCTACTTTTTTACCTGTATCAGAATCAACTTTTAAATCCCAAAATTCTTCTTTATCAGCCTTTTCAGCTACAAAACGTTTTAAAGCCGCAATAGCTAGAGGTTGATTAAACTCTTTTCCCCTTCTACATTCTTTTTCACAGGGATGAGCACATATCCTTCCAAGAGTTTGAGGTAAAAAAAGTTTCTCCCTTATAACCTTAATTGCCTCATCATATCTTTTTTGCGCTATCAAATTAATATATTTTTTTACATCTGTCCCCATAGGACATCTGCTTTTACAATATGCATCTTCTAATCCCATACATTCGCTTACTATCTTTTTAGCATCATTTAAAACGCTATCGCTAAAAATTACTCTATTCAACCCCATCATCCTCTCCTTTTAATTTATAAAATTAAAGTTTAACCTAACCATTAATGGTTAGGTTAAACTAAACAAATTATTTGCCATTTTCTATTTTAGCTGAAGGATTATTCTTTTGATAATGTTCATAACTCCATTCAATCCAAGAACCATCATAATTCTTTACATTTTTATATCCTAATGCTTGAGTTAATACAAAAAATGTATGAGCACTGCGAACACCTGACTGACAATAAGTTATAATTTCTTTACCTTCTAAATGACCATATATCTTTTTAAGCTCATCTATTGACTTTAAGGTAGTATCTTCATTTAAAGCATTTTTCCATTCAATCCATTGAGCTCCAGCAATTTTTCCTGGACCAAAAGCTCCTTTCTCTGTTATCCTACCTTTTTCCTCATCTTCGCTGCGAACATCAAGAATTACTGCATCCTTTTTGTTCATAGCCGCTACTACATCATCAAACTTAGCTAATAATTCCTCTGATGGATTAGGTGCCTTATAATTAGTTGGAGTTACCTTAGGATTTGCATTGCCTGTTGGGTATCCTGCTCCTATCCAAGCATTTAATCCACCATCTAAATAGCGAACATCTTTATGTCCTAACATTTTTATTTGCCACCACAATCTTGCAGCATCATGGTGATTATTTGAAGCATATACAACTATAGTAGATTTTGGAGTTGCACCAAACTTAGAAAGAAGAGCTTCCATTTCTTCTACACTACATCTCATTCCACCAAATGGATAGGCTCCTTCTTTAGCGGAATAATCTGGTCTCCAAACTGTAAATGAACCTGCAATTGCTGGATCCCCTTTTTTAGGATCAAGAGCACCAATAACTACAACATCTGCTTTTTTATCCATAAGCTGTTTTAATTGATATGGAGTTATAAAAGCATCAGGATTTGCATATTGCGATATTTTCTTGCCTTGTTCTGAGCTATCTACTACTACCTTTTGAACTCCAAACATCTTGCGATATCCAAAATACCCCCCAAGTAGAACAAGTATAATTGCTAAGATAATAGCAAGTATTTTGTTGTTCTTTTCCATAATAATCCCCCCTAACAAAATATTAACATATAGTTTGTTAATTATTAAACTACTCAAACCACTTACCTCTACTTAGTAATATGTCATATCTTAAAACTTGTGTCAACAAATATTTGAAATAATTGTATACCTATGTAAAGTATGTATAACCTTATTTTTATATGTAAAAATTCTGACTTAAATGTCGAGATTTGTTAAAATAATATCTATTTATATAAAAAAGAATCCTCCTTTTGGAGGATTTTTAACTTTTATCAAGTTTTGCAACACATTCCACATGAGCAGTTTGAGGGAACATATCAACAGGTTGAACTTCAATAGTTTTATAACCTAAAGCATCTAGTATATTTAAATCCCTTGCAAGGGTTGATGGGTCACAGGATACATAAACAATTCTTTTAGGCTTTGCCTTTGCTATTGAGTAGAGAAGTTTTTCACCACAACCTTTTCTTGGAGGATCAACAACTACTACATCAGGCCTTATACCTTTGTCTATAATATCAGGAATTATGTTTTCGCTTTCACCAATAAAAAATTCTACATTTTCAACCTTATTTTCCCTTGCATTTTCCCATGCTTTTTTAACTGCTTCTTCAACTATTTCAACTCCATAAACTTTTTTTGCTTTTTGAGCTAAAAATAAAGAAATAGTTCCTGTTCCACAATAAGCATCAAAAACAATTTCATTTCCATTAAGTTCAGCATACTCTAAAGCTTTGTTATATAAAACATTTGTCTGAACAGGATTTACTTGAAAAAATGAAAGGGGTGAAATCTTAAACTTAAACTTTCCTATATAATCCGTAATATAATCTTGTCCCCAAAGAACTATATTTTCTTCTCCTAAAATTACATTAGTAATTCTAGAATTAATATTTTGAACTATACTTTTAATACCCTCAATATTATCTACCATAATTTCTACAAACTCTTTAATATAAGGAACCTGCAACTTATTAGTTACTAAAACAACCATTACCTCATTAGTTTTAAAACCTTTTCTAATCATAATATGCCTTATGAGGCCCTCCCCTGTTTTTTCATCATAGGGTGGTATCGAATATTTTTCTATCCAATTCCTTGTTAAATTAACTACCTTGTCAGCTATTTCATCTTGAATCAAACATTCTTTAACATCTATTACATCATGGGTTCCCTGCTTAAAAAATCCTATTTTTATCTTTCCATTTTCTTTTCTTACAGGAAGTTGAACTTTATTTCTATACCTATATGGGTTGTCCATACCTATTGTATCATGAACTTTAACCCCTTGAAGTTTTCCTATTCTTTTTATGACATCTTTAACCCTTTCGGTTTTATATTCAAGTTGACCTTTATAACATAAATGTTGTATTTGACATCCTCCACATTCTTCATAAACAGGACATAAGGGCTTTACTCTAAATTCCGACGGCTTTATAACTTCAATAAGTTTTGCAAAACCAAAATTTTTGTTTACCTTTTCAACTTCAATCTTTACCATTTCTCCCTTTAAAGCGCCTTTTACAAAAAGAGCAAAGTTTTCTATCCTTCCTACGCCTTCCCCTTGAAATCCCATTCCTGTTATTTCTAGTTGATACTGCTTATTAGGTTCAACTGGTTTTTTAGCCATATCTATCACCCTTATTGTAAATTTTATATTATTTTATCAAATTTTTAAAATTAAAAAAAGGCACACCTTACGGTGTGCGATAATAGAATCAGTTGCCACTTCATAATTAATTATTTCCAAAGTTCAAAGTTTTATTCATGCAGTTATATTAGCTTTTCCGCTAAATACCATTCCATTTCTTGGAAGTATAGTTATAAGAGCTCCGTGCTTTATAATCTTTGTTGCTTCTTTTGCACCAACAATTACAGGAATTCCATTATTTATACATTCAACCACTGCATCGTTTGTTAAACTTCCTTCCTCAACAACAACACCTGCAGCTCTTTCTAATACTGGTTGTAGATGTTCTTTGCTTAAATCCTTAACTACTAGTATGTTTCCTGTTTCAAGAACTTCGTTGATTTCTTCATTGTTTAAAATAACACATGCTGGACCGTAAGTTATATCTCCAACTCCCTTTCCTTGAACTAAAGTGTCCCCCACTATTGAGACCTTCATCATATTTGTTGTTCCAGTATATCCTACAGGAACACCTGCTGCAATAACTACTAAGTCTCCCTTTTCAACAAGTCCTTTGTTTACAGCCTCTTTAACTGATATATCCATTACAGCATCTGCAGAATCCATCTTTGGTGCAACAATAGGATATACTCCCCATACTATTGATAATTTTCTTGCAACGCATTCATAATGGGTTGCTGCTATTATCTTACACTTTGGTCTATACTTTGAAACCATCCTTGCTGTATATCCTGATTGTGTCGCTGTAATAATAGCTGAGGCATTTAGTTCAGTTGCTGCAGTTACTGTTGCAAGGCTTATAGCGTCTGGAACAGTATTTAATCTTTGTTTTGCTCTTTTTTCAAGAATCATATCATAATGTAAAGCAGCTTCTGCTCTTTCTGCTATTTTTGCCATCATTTTTACAGCTTCAAGCGGATATTTACCATTTGCAGTTTCTCCACTTAACATTATAGCATCTGTTCCATCAAATATAGCATTAGCAACGTCTGTAACCTCTGCCCTTGTTGGTCTTGGATTCCTAATCATTGAATCAAGCATTTGAGTTGCTGTAATAACTGGTTTTCCTGCTTTATTTGCCTTTTCAATTATCATCTTTTGAACTAAAGGAACTTCTTCTGCTGGTATTTCAACTCCTAAGTCACCACGAGCAACCATGACACCATCTGCAAGCTTTAATATCTCATCTATATTATCAAGACCTTCTTGATTTTCAATTTTGGCAATTATTTGAATATTGTTTCCTCCATACTTTTCTAATACTTTTCTTATTTCTATTATATCTGAAGGCTTTCTTACAAATGAAGCTGCAATTATATCTATTCCCATTTCAATACCAAACTTTATATCATCTATATCCTTTTGAGTTAAAGCAGGAAGATTAATCTTTACATTTGGAACGTTAACTCCCTTATGATTTCCAACTGGACCACTGTTTAAAACTTTACAATGAATGTCTTGACCCTCAATTTTTTCAACTAAAAGTCCAATTAAACCGTCATCTATAAGTATAGTATCTCCAGGCTTTACATCTTCATGAAGCTTTTCATAAGTTACAGAACAAATAGTATTATCTCCTTCAACCTGTCTTGTAGTTATTATAAACTTTTGACCTTCTACAAGCTCAACCTTGCCATCTTTAAACTTTCCTGTTCGTATTTCTGGTCCTTTAGTATCTAGAATAATAGCTATTGGTTTTCCTAACTCTTCTCTTATTTTTTTAATAAGCTGTATTCTTCTTCCATGTTCTTCATGGTTTCCATGGGAAAAATTAAGTCTTGCAGCATTCATTCCTGCTTCAATAAGCTTTCTTAGCATTTCTTCGCTTTCACTAGCAGGTCCTATCGTACAAACTATCTTTGTTTTTCTCATACTTTCAACCCCTTACATTGATATTATTTTTGAAAGTTCATACATATATGAATCGCTTTCTTTTTTCATTGAAAGCGCTTCTTCTATATCAACATCAATAATCTTTCCGTCTTTAATTCCTACCGCTCTTTTACTTTTTCCTTCAAGTAAAAGTTCAACAGCCCTTGCCCCCATTTTTGATGCAAGAATTCTATCAAAAGCTGTTGGACTTCCACCCCTTTGAATATGTCCAAGCTTTGTTGCCCTTGCTTCAATTCCTGTTATTTCTTCTATTCTCCTTGCAAGTTCTTCAGCTCCACCTACACCTTCTGCAAGAACTATTAGATTGTGCATCTTTCCTCTTGCTTTGCTTTGTATTATATTTCTACAAAGCTCATCAAAATCAAAAGGTTGTTCTGGAATTATTATGCTTTCAGCTCCACCTGCAAGCCCAGCATATAAAGCAATATCTCCACAATGTCTTCCCATAACTTCAACTACAGATACCCTTTCATGGGATGTAGAAGTATCACGCAACTTATTAATAGCATCTAAAACAGTGTTTACAGCTGTATCAAAGCCTATTGTATAATCTGTATAAGCTAAATCATTATCAATAGTTCCAGGAATACCTACAACTTTAACTCCAAACTCATTTGCAAGCTTCATAGCACCTGTGAAGGAACCGTCTCCACCTATAACAACTAAACCTTCTATACCAAAAACCTTTAACACATTATAAGCCTTTTTTCTACCTTCTTCAGTTCTAAATTCTTCGCTTCTTGCTGTTCTAAGTATAGTTCCTCCCCTATGTATTATGTCTGAAACAGAAGAAGAATCCATTTCAAATATTTCACCATTTATTATTCCATTATATCCTCTTTGTATTCCCATAACTTTTAAGCCTTTATTAAGCCCTGTCCTTACAACTGCCCTTATAGCCGCATTCATTCCTGGTGCATCTCCACCGCTTGTCAAAACACCAATTGTTCTCATAAATTTACCCCCTTTGTCCATATGGGACATGCTTTGTCCCACAAGTATAAAATAAATTTAGCTTATCAAAGCTATATAAGTATATGTAGCCTTATTATTTTTCCCATTTTACAAAACTTTATGCCTACCTAGACAAGTAAATATTTTATTTTACTTTGTATATAAAATCAATACTTTTAAGTAATTTTAACATATTTTATTTTTAAAAACTAGTATAACTGCTAAAAACAGTTATACTAGTTTTACATTTTCCTCTCCCAATTCTAATTTTAAATAATTTAAAAGTTCATCGTTTACATCAACCCAAAGCTCCCTTGAAGCCATAAATTTTTGTTTTGAATTTCTTAAAACAACGTAAATAGGAGAAACACCCTTATATTTTATTAATATTGGCTTTATCTTTTCTATTTGTTTTCTCCAATTAGAATCATCTAATCTTATAAATAACTTGTTTATAGCTCTTTCATATAGTTTTAATGGTTCAATCTCCTCAGCTATTATTTTAGGCTGTTCTTCTTCTTTTATTGATACCCTACCTTGAATAATAACTATGTTATCTTCATAAATAATTTTGCTTGATTTTTGATATATCTTAGGAAAAACTAAAACTTCTATATTTCCATGCATATCCTCTACTTTGATAAAAGCCATTATTTCGTTATTCCTTGTTGGTTTTATACTAACATCTGTTATAATTCCACCTATTATAACTTTTTGTCCATCATGAACTTTTATATCTATTTTATCATGATCTTCTGTGCTAATGGAATAAATATCAGAAATTTTTGTATTTGTTAAAACGTCAAGCTGTCTTTCATAATCCTCCAATGGATGACCGCTTATATAAAGGCCTAACATTTCTTTTTCCATAGCAAGAAGATATTTTTTGTCAAACTCTTCTATATCCTTAAAATCATCTTTTTTAAAATCAGTTAAATTGCTTTGAAAAAATCCTATTTGTCCATCTATAACTTGTTTTTTTTCATTTAGTATTGAATCAATTACTCTTTCATAGTTGCTCATAAGAACTGACCTTTTTAACCCTAAACTATCAAAAGCTCCTGCTTTTATTAAGCTTTCTATTGTCTTTTTATTTACCTCTGAAAGATTTACCCTTTCACAAAAATCCCTAAAACTTAAAAATTCTCCACCTTTTTTTCTAGCTTCTATTATAGATTTTATAGCTCCTTGTCCAACATTTTTTATTGCAACCAATCCAAACCTTATTTTATCTCCTTCAACAGAAAAGTTTTCGAAACTTTTATTTATATCTGGAGGCAAAACCATAATATTCATTTTTTTGCAGGCATTGATGTAAAAGGCAACCTTATCAATGTTTCCCCTAACGCTTGTTAAAAGCGCAGTCATAAATTCAACAGGGTAATATCTTTTTAAATATGCAGTTTGATAAGCTACAACTGCATATGCTGCTGCATGGGATTTGTTAAAGGCATAACTTGCAAAATCCATCATTATATCAAATATCTCATTTGCCACTTCAAGACTTACCCCGTTTCTTAAAGCTCCAGGAACAATTATGTTACCATCATCATCAGTTAAACCATAAATAAAGTTTTGTCTTTCTTTTTCCATTACATCGTGTTTCTTCTTAGCCATAGCCCTTCTTACAAGGTCTGATCTTCCTAAAGAGTATCCTGCAATATCCCTTACTATCTGCATAACCTGTTCTTGATAAACTATACATCCATAAGTTACATCAAGTATAGGCTTTAATTTTTCATCAATATACTTTATTTCTTCAGGATTGTTTTTATTTTTAATATACTCCGGAATCTGATCCATAGGTCCAGGCCTGTATAAAGAAATTCCCGCTATTATATCTTCAAGATTGCTAGGCTTTAACTCCTTCATAAAATTAGTCATACCTGAAGATTCAAGCTGAAATACACCTTCTGTTTTTCCTTGGCTTATCATTTCATAAACGTTTTTATCATCAAAATCAATTTTATCTAAATCTATCTTTATACCTTTATTTTTGTAAACTAAGTCAATTGTATCCCTTAATACAGTAAGAGTTCTTAAACCTAAAAAGTCCATTTTTAAAAGCCCAAGCTCCTCTAAAATGGTCATAGGAAACTGGGTCGTTATTGTATCTTCATTTTTAGTCAAAGGAACAAACTCCACCAGAGGTTCAGATGATATAACCACTCCTGCAGCATGAGTTGATGCATGTCTTGGAAGTCCTTCTAAAGAACGAGCAATATCAATTAAATTTTTTACTCTATCATCGTTTTCATATTGCTTCTTAAGTTCAGGATTAATCTCTAACGCCCTGTCTATGGTCATTCCAAGTTCCATTGGAATCATCTTAGCAATTGCATCAACTTCTGCATAAGGATAATTTAAAGCTCTTCCAACATCCCTTATAACAGCCCTTGCAGCCATCGTTCCAAAGGTTATTATTTGAGATACCCTATCCTTTCCATATTTTTTAAAAACATAATCTATAACTTCCTGTCTTCTTTCATAACAAAAATCAGAATCTATATCTGGCATGCTAACCCTTTCAGGATTTAAAAATCTTTCAAAGAGAAGATTATATTTAATAGGATCTATCTTTGTAATGCCTAAAGTATAAGCTACAAGGGACCCTGCTGCAGAACCTCTTCCTGGACCTACCATAATATTGTTTTCCCTTGCAAATCTTATAAAATCCCAAACTATTAAGAAATAATCAACATATCCCATTTTTTCAATAACTTCAAGTTCATAATTTAGTCTATCTATAACTTCTTTAGAAGGATTTTTATATCTCTCATATAAACCTTTAAAGCATAATTCCCTTAAAAAAGCACTTGCATCTTTACCATCAGGAGTATCAAATTTAGGGAGCTTAGGCTTGTTAAACTCTAATTCAACATTACACATATCAGCAATTCTTAAAGTATTTTCTAAAGCTTCAGGAATAAATTCAAAAAGTTTTATCATATCCTCTTTAGATTTTAAATAAAATTCATCGGTAGGAAACTTTAATCTATCCTCATCTTCAATAGTCTTTCCAGTTTGGATACATAAAAGTATTTCATGAGCCCTTGCATCTTCTTTATTTACATAATGAACGTCGTTAGTTGCAACTAAAGGAATACCTGTTTCCTTTGACAAACTTATAAGCTTTTTATTAACAATTTTTTGTTCTTCAATACCATGATCCTGAAGCTCTAAATAAAAATTACCTTTACCAAATATAGTTTCATACTCTAAAGCCTTATTTTTAGCTTCATCATATCTACCCTTTAAAATCAAATCCTGAACCTCTCCTGCAAGACAAGCAGATAATGCAATAAGTCCAGAAGAATACTCTTTTAAAAGCTCCTTGTCAACCCTTGGTTTATAATAAAATCCTTCTAAGGCTGCCTTTGATACTATTTTCATTAAATTTTTATATCCCTCATTATTTTTTGCAAGTAAAACCAAATGATAATAATTATTATCTATCCCTGCTACTTTATCCGTCATCCTTCTTGGAGCTACATATACTTCGCACCCTAAAATGGGCTTTATGCCATTTTCTTTACATGCCTTGTAAAACTCTATAACCCCATACATAGCACCATGATCAGTTATAGCAAGAGCAGGCATGTTAAGTTCCTTTGCCCTTTTTACAACATCTTCTATTCTTGATGAACCATCCAATAAACTATACTCCGTATGAACATGAAGATGAACAAAGCTCATCTTCATTCACCTACTTTCTAAATATTTTTGCACTCAAAAGAGCTTTACCTATTACTTCTTTGTTACTCTCTGACATCATTTCTATTTCAACCTTTGAGTAATGTCTGCTGCTGTCTATATATTTAACTTCAACTTGAACTTCTGTATCCAATTGAGCAGGCCTTATAAAATATACCGCAAAGGAATCAACTGAAATATTTATGTTATTATTCTGTTTTAATGCCATAGAACCTAAAGTAGACATAATTAAAGTTAAAGTATTCCAGCTTGCAGTTCCTAGTGGACTTAACATCTCTGGGACAATTTTCCCTTTATACCTAAACCCATTATCTATTTCTTCACCTTTAAAATGTCTTGTTACCATGTCATCTATCGTTTCAGCTAACTTAGGTTGTCCACTTACCTGCTGTAAAGCTGCAACTATATCTTGTTTACTTATCATTCCAACAAACTTTTTACCATCAACTACCGGAATATATTTTACCCCCTCCCAAATTGACAAATGGGCAGCATAGGCTACCGACATTTTAGGAGTTACAAATACAACGTTTTTATTCATAAACTTAGATATTTTTTCATCATCAAGTTCTTCATCCAGAATATCCTTTAATGAAACTACTCCAACGAGTTTGTTGTTTTCATCTAGAACAGGTAAAATATCATATTTAACATTTTTTAACAAATCCCTTGCCTTCTTTACATTATCATCAATTAATATAAAATCTATTTCTGTATCCATAACATCCTCAACTAATATAATATCTTTCTTTATTAAAATTTCAGATAAAGCTTTATTTATTAAAGATGCTGTCGTAAAGGTATCATAAACACATGATATAATAGGAAGTTGCTTTTCATTAGCATACCGTTTGATTTCTTCACTACAGGAAAATCCTCCTGTAATTAAAACAGCACAACCCTTATCAAGGGCCAATTTTTGTGCATCTTCTCTATTTCCTACAATCAAAAGGTTACCTGGAGTTATATATTTTTCCATAACATCTAAAGTCATTGCACCAATAATAAATTTATTTAAAGTTTTATAAAGCCCTTCCTTTCCCCCTAAAACCTGACCATCTACAATGTTGACAACTTCTGCATAGGTTAATTTTTCAATGTTTCTTTTTGTCACTTTTTCTATCCTTACTGTTCCAACCCTTGGAATAGTACTAACAAGTCCCAAATTTTCAGCATCTTTTATAGCCCTGTATGCTGTCCCTTCGCTTACTTTAAGTTCACTTGCAATAGCCCTAACTGATATTTTCGTTCCTAACTTTAAACCTTCAATATATTTGATAATTTCTTCATGCTTTGTCATATAACCAGCTCCTATTCGTCCTTAAGTTCTTCTGCAATTTTTTCAATTTTCCTTAATCTATGGTTTACTCCTGATTTGCCTAAAGGAGGATTTAACATCTGGCCTAGCTCCTTTAGAGATATATCTGGATACTTTAATCTAAGTTCTGCAATTTCTCGTAAATTAGGAGGAAGCTTTTTTAGCCCTATCTTTTCTTGTATCAATTTTATTGATTCAATTTGTCTTACCGCTGCATTAACAGTTTTATTTAAGTTAGCAGTTTCACAATTTACAAGCCTATTTACATTGTTTCTCATCTCTTTATATATTCTAACATTTTCTAATTGAAGCAGTGCATTGTGAGCCCCTATTATATTCAAAAGGTCTATAATCTTATCCCCTTCCTTTATATAAACAACATAATTATTTTTTCTTAAAATTATTTTCGCACCTAAATCAAAAGAATTTAATAGTTTCATTATTTCTTCCGCAAGCTCTTGATTATTAGATACAAACTCTAAATGATACGTTTTTTCAGGATTGCTTATAGAACCTGCTGCTAAAAAGGCTCCCCTTAAAAAAGCCTTTTTACAACAACTTCTTTTTATCAAATCTCCATTTATTTTATTATTAAAACCTATAGAACCATCCTGAAGTTCCTTTAAAATACCTACCTTTTTCAATATTTCACTAGAATTCATTTCCGAAGTTACAACAATACAATATACATTATTTTTTTTCAAAATATTATTCTTTTTAACTAATATATCTGCATGAACTTCAAACAAAGTTTTTAACAAAGAAAATATTTTTCTTGCAGTAGCCGGATTTTCAGTATTTATCTTAAAACTTAAACCTTGCTTTGCATTTATATTAATAATTCCACTTAACCTTATTATAGCTGCAAGTTCAGCAATTTGACAGCAATTTTTTTCTTCAATTATCCTACTTAATTCATTTTTTACTTCTGATGAAAAAGACACCTTCACACCTCCTGATCTTTCTTTCTAACCCTTTCTAATAAATAGTAATAATCTAAAATTCTTCTTTTATCCTTTGGAAAAACTTCCTTTAATATTAAATTCATTATAGTTTCAGCCAATTTCTTAGTATTATGCCTTAAATATCCATATTTATTTATCTCAACTAAATCTTCCTGAATAACTTTATACTCAGGTATATTTTCAACATCGTTTTTAACCATAAACTGACCATCATTTTTATATTTTTCATAATAATCTCTAGGTATTTTTCCGTTGTTTGCTATAATAAAATCCACAATCCTTCCACCACAATGCTTTTCTATAGCTTTTACATGGTCAGAAAGCTTATATTCGTCTGTTTCTCCTAATTGCGTCATTATATTTGAAACATAAACCTTTAAAGCCTTTGACTTTTTTATAGCTTCTGCCACTTCTTTAATTACTAAATTAGGCAAAACACTAGTATATAAACTTCCAGGTCCTATTATTATGCAATCAGCTTCATTTATGGCATCTATTGCTTCTTGAAGAGGAATAGGATTATCAGGCTCTAAAAAAACCCTCTCGATTTTTGCTTTTCTTTTTAAGACTTCATAAGCTATTTTAGATTCCCCTTTAACTATGCTTCCATCTGACAACTTAGCACATAATGTTACACTCTCTAAAGTAACTGGATAAACTTTACCTTGAACTGCTAAAACATCGCTCATTTTTTTAATAGCTTCAAGAAAATTAACTGAAATTCCATTCATAGCAGCAATAAATAAATTTCCAAAACTTTGCCCTTTTAAATCTCCTTCTTTAAACCTATACTGCATAAGCTGTTCCATTAGAGGTTCTGTATTTGCTAATGCAACAAGGCAGTTTCTAATATCCCCTGGTGGAAGCATTCCTAAAGTTTCCCTTAAAATTCCACTTCCACCTCCATCATCTGCAACAGTAACTATTGCAGTTATATTTGAAGTATAAGCTTTAAGTCCCCTTAGCATTGTTGAAAGTCCAGTTCCCCCACCTATCGCAACAATTCTAGGCCCTCTTATAAGAAACTTTTTTTCATATAAATCTTCAATTCTTTTTCTATTAATATCTGACACACTACATCCTGTAATAGTAAGCAAGCTTTTAAATAAATTCCTAAAAGATATATAAGTAGCAATTCCTCCAATTATGGACAAAAGTAAACCTATAAAAAAATTTAAATCCAAAAATAACCCTACTAAAATAAGCTTTGACACTCCTAAAACTAAAATCACAAAACCAATTGTCCCAAGCAAAATCCACCTTTTTATATTTAAACCTACTTTTAACCATGCTAAAAAACTCATTTTGTTCTCTCTCCCGAAACATCCTTTGATATATCTCTATGATTTATCAATACAGTATGTCCATTATCCTTTAATCTTTTGTATATCTCGCTTGCTAAAACTACAGATCTGTGTCTTCCTCCTGTGCATCCTATAGCAATAACTAGCCTTGATTTTCCTTCTTTTATATAATGTGGTATTAAAAATTCAAATAAGTCGGTTACTTTATCTAAAAATTCATTAGCTTCTTTACTTTTTAAAACAAAATCTCTAATTTGTTCCTCCAACCCTGAAAACCTTTTTAACTCCTCTATATAATATGGATTAGGCAAAAATCTAACATCAAAAACTATATCAGCATCAATTGGAATTCCATATTTAAAGCCAAAGGATTGAACAGATATAATAAGGCTTTCAAATTTTTCTCCCGCAACAAAAATCTTTTCAAGTTCTTCCCTTAGTTGTCGTGGTAAAAAGTCTGAAGTATCTATTATATGTTTAGCCTGTTTTTTTAGCTCGCTAAGTTTTAACCTCTCTTTTTTTATTGCCTCAAATATATCCCCATCATGGGCTAAAGGATGATTCCTTCTAGTTTCCTTATACCTTTTTACTAAAACTTCATCCTTTGCTTCTAAAAATAAAATCTCATAATTATACCCCATACTTTGTAAAGTCCTTAAAGATTTAAAAAGATCATTAAAAAACTCCCTTCCTCTTATATCTACAACTATTGCTACTTTTTCAATTTTTCCTCCCGTTTGAGAGCATATTTCTGCAAACTTTGGTATTAAGGCAGGAGGCAAATTATCTATACAAAAATATCCAAAATCTTCTAAAAACTTTATGGTTTGTGACTTACCTGCTCCTGAAAGTCCCGTTACAATAACAAAATTCATTTAAAATCCCCCTTTATATTTCAATATTTACTATTCTATCAAAGGGAAGCCCTGCCTTTATTGCAATATCTATACCCTTATCTATATTTCCTACATCATAAGGAGTATGCGCATCACTATTTATAACAAATTTAACATTTTCCTTCATAGCTACCTTAACATAATCTACGTTTAAAAAACCATGACTGCTATTAATTTCAAGAAGCGTTCCTTTTTCAGCTGCTGCCTTTGCTACTTCTTTTGTATCTATATCTACCTTTGCACCTGGATGAGTTATTATATCTATTTTATTCTTTTTAATAGCCTTTACCATAGCAATGGTATTAGTTATTCTACAGCTTTGTTTTAAAGCTGGAATAATCCTTGATAGTTTATTTTTAAAATATAATTCTTGCCAATCCTTTGCTGTTTTAAAAAAAGCTCCATTATGAAACCCTGCAAGAAGTATATCAATGATAGATAAGATCTCATCATCAACATCTAAATCTCCATCTAAACTTATTATATTAGCCTCTACCCCAAGAAGTATTTCGATTTCTTTAAATTGTTTTTTTAATTCATCTATCTCCTTTCTCATTTCATACAAATCCTTCTTTTTAACTCCATAAAGCCAATGCCCTGGACCATGATCTGCAATGACTATCTTTTTCAACCCTTTTTTTAAAGCAGCTAAAACGTTATCCCTTATACTTCCCTTTCCATGGCTGTAAACAGTATGAGTGTGAAAATCTGCAACAACCTTCATAACTCATCCTCCATAACTTAATTTCATTAATATTATAACATAATAAAGCGTGTAAGAATCACCTTACACGCCCTTTTAATACTTCCACCATCAAATAAATAAAAATCAAAATAGAAACTATACTTCCACCAGGAGAAATGTTAAGATAAAAAGAAGCTATAATACCTAAAACTACAGAAAATAAGGAAACTAAAATAGAATATCTTTGAAGATTAGAAAAATTAGAAGATATTTTCATTGCTACAGCTCCCGGCATAACCAAAAGGGCTGAAATTAAAAATCCACCAACTATTCTTAAAGATATTCCAATAACTAAAGCCACCAATACATTCAAAATTAAATTCAAAAATTTAACATTAATACCTGATACTAATGCGCTATCCTCGTCAAAGCAAATATATAAAAGTTCTTTTCTAAAAAGCAAAATTAAAGTTAAAGTAGGAATAGCAACCATCAAAATTAAAATCAAATCCATTTTTGAAATAGCAATAATGCTTCCAAATAAGTAATTCATAACACTAGCCGAACTTTTTATCCTACTAAAAACAATAGCAGAAAAGGCTAAAGAGGTCATTGTTATTATTGATAAAGAAATTTCTGCAAAACCTTTAAAACACCTTCTTAATCTTTCAAGGGCTAAAGCAAAAAAAATAGTAACTGCTAATGCTCCAAAGAGAGGGTTAATTCCTAACAAAAGCCCTAAAGCTACTCCTAGTATAGCGCTATGAGATAGTGTATCTCCGATTTGGGAAAACCGTTTTAAAATTATATAATTTCCTATAAGTGGTGCAATTATAGATATTATTATTCCTGCAATAAAAGCTCTTTGCATAAAAGTATATTTTAACATCCCTAACACTTCCTTTTAATCCTCAAAATAAATTTGTTTATACTTTTTTACTGAAAATTCCTGTGCACCACATATAGTTAAAATTTCACCATCTTTCATACAAATTATTTTATCAGCATAACTTTTAATTGCAAATATGTCATGGGTAACCATAACTATAGTAGTATTTTTTGCCTTTTGTTCTAACAATAATTTATAAAGTATCTCTTCAGACTTTGAATCTATTCCAACTGTTGGCTCATCTAATATTAAAAGCTCTGGCTCAGAAATCAATGCTCTTGCAATGAAAACCCTCTGCTGCTGTCCTCCTGATAATTTCCCAAGCTGTTTTTCCTTAAATTCTATAAGATCAAGCTTCTGTAAAATTTCATCAACTTTTTTTAAATCTTGACTACTAAACCCTTTAAAATAACCTTTTTGGGGAACAAGCCCTAAAAGAACTGTTTCTTTAACGCTTATTGGGAAAAGTTGATTGAAGCTTGAAACCTTTTGAGGAACAAAGGATATTTTCTTTCTAAAGTGATTATGATCTTCTTTACCAAAAAGTTTAACTACGCCCTTATCAGGTTTATATATACCACATATTACACTTACTAAAGTACTTTTTCCAGAACCGTTAGGTCCTACTATTACACAAAGTTCTCCCTTTTCTATCTTTAAGTTAATATCTTTTAAAGCTACTTTATCCTCATAACTATAACTTACATCTATTAATTCTACCATATCAAACACCTTCACTTTAATACCTTTATTACATTTTCTATATTCTTTTCCATTAAAGTTATGTAATTTTCTTTTTGTTCAATCTCGTAAGGTACTATTCCCATAGTATATATTTCAAGTTTTTGACATCCTGTTGCTTCTACAACAGGTTTTATTATATTTTCATTTTCTGTCCTATCAAACAGTATATATTTTATATTTTGTTTTTTTATAAAATCAATAACCTTTGCCACTTCCTTTGGTGAAGGCTCTTCAACTTCTTCTTGTCCAGTTAATGCTATTTGATTAAGTTTATAATCCCTTGCTAAATACCCAAAAGCAGGATGGGCTATTACAAAAACATTTCTTTTAAAGTTTTTTCTCTCATTTTCAAATTTTTTACTTATTCTTTCCATTTCATTCTTAAACTTGTTAAAATTGTTCTCATAATAACTTTTATTAGAAGGATCTATTTTAATTAAAGTATTTTTTATATTTTGAGCAATAATTATTGCATTTTTAGGAGAAGTCCAAACATGAGGATCCTCTTTAATTTTATCTATCCCCTCTGAAACTTTTACAACTAAAACACCACTTCCATCTGAAGCTTTCTTCGCCCACTCATCTATATGTCCTATGTAAAATACAGCCTTTGATTCCATCATCTCTGCAATGTCTTTTGTTTGAGGTTCAAAAGAATGAGGTTCTGCACTACCTTTAACAACCCTCTCTACTTGGAATTTATCCCCTGCGATTAACTTTGTTATAGAATAAACTGGATAAATAGTGGTATATATTTTATTTGAACTTTTTGAAACAGTAGAACAAGCTGATACCAAAATAGCAACCATCAACCCCATAGCTAAAATAAACCTTCTCACAATACCACCCCTTTTTACTTTTTATTACATATGCTAATTATACATAACCCAACACAAACTGTCAAAATACATATAAAAAATGGGATGATTATCTCATCCCATTCAAAACATCTTTTAAAGCTAATATAAACTTTTCATTCTGTTCCATCGTTCCTGTAGATACCCTAAGCCAACCAGGCATTTCAAACAAATATCCAGGTCTTACTATAACTCCTCTTTTTAAAAGTTCATTAAATACTATCTTATCATCAACCTTTAAATTTACCATTACAAAATTTGCCTGACTTTCTATATATTCAAGACCCATTTTTGAAAATTCATAATAAAAATACTCTCTTGATTCTTTATTAAGCTTTACAACTTTTCTTAAAAACTCCTTATCCTTTAAAGCTGCAATCGCAGCACTCTGAGCAATTAAATTAACGTCAAAAGGTCCTATAACAGAATTTATGTATTTTGCAATATTTTCATTTGCAATCCCATAACCAACCCTTAAGCCTGCAAGTCCGTAAGCCTTCGAAAAAGTTCTTAATATTATAACATTAGGATATTTCTCAAGAAGATTTATTGTCTGAGGATATTCAGGATCATCTACATATTCATAATAAGCCTCATCCATTACAAGAATAACACTCTTTGGTATCTTATCAATGACGCTTAAAAGTTCTTGTCTTTTTATAATTGGTCCTGTAGGATTATTAGGAGAGCAAAACCATAATACCTTGGTTTTATCCGTTATAGATTGAACCATTTTTTCAACATCAAGTTTATAATTCTTCATGGGAACCTTTATAACGTTTCCACCCATTATTTTAGTATTATCTTCATATCTTTGAAAAGAAATTTCCCCCATTATACTTTCATCGCCTGGATCTATAAACACCGAACAAATAGCTCTTATTATTGAATCTGAACCTGTGCCTAAAAATAACATCTCAGGCTCTACATTTAATTCCTTTGCAAGTTCATTTTTTAAATCAAAGTTTGAAGAATCAGGATATAAATTAACTTGTCCTGCCAAACCCTTTATAACTTCGCAAACTAATGGAGAGCACCCTAAAGGATTTTCATTAGAGGCAAGTTTTATAACCTCCTTAAGCCCAAATTCCCTTTTTACCTCATTAATTGGTTTTCCTGCTGTATAAGGCTTTAACTTTAAAATAGCTCCCCTTAAACTCATCTTCATCCCCCTATTAAATTTTCTTTATATTATAAATTATCTCACTTTTCTGTAAATTTTTCAAACAAAAAAATAGGAGTTAAACTCCTATTCTCCAACAAATTTTATCTCAGTTTCTAATTTAACGCCGAATTTTTCATAAACTTTATCTTGAATAAGTTTTATAAGATTTAATACATCTTCACAAGTTGCATTATCATAGTTTATTATAAAACCTGCATGTTTCTCTGAAACCATAGCTCCCCCTATCCTCATTCCCTTTAATCCAGCATCCTCTATAAGTTTGCCTGCAAAGTATCCTTGTGGCCTTTTAAATACACTTCCTGCACTTGGAAAATTAAGAGGCTGCTTTTCCACTCTTTTTCCATTTAACTCATCCATAACTCTTTTTATTTCCTCATAATCTCCCTTTTCTAACTTTAATTCAACCTCTAAAACTATATAACCGTTTTTTTGAACATTACTATACCTGTATGCAAACTCTAAATCATCCTTGTTTAAAATCTTTAAATTACCTTCTTTATCTAAAACCAAAACCCTTTCAACTATGTCCTTCATCTCTCCACCATAGGCACCAGCGTTCATAAAAATTGCTCCGCCTATGCTTCCTGGAATACCAGAGGCAAACTCCATCCCCTTTAAAGAATTTTCTAAAGCCTTTTTAGAAACCTTTGCAAGTGATGCTCCACATTCTGCAATTATTATATTGTCTTTTACTTCAACCTTACTTAAACCTGTAGTTTTAATAACTACTCCACGTATTCCCTTATCAGAAACTAATAAATTTGAACCATTTCCAATTAAATAAAAGTTTATATTGTTTTTTGTACAAAAATTTATTACCTCAATCAATTCTTCTTTTGTATAAGGAATAACCAAAAAGTCAGCAGGTCCACCTATTTTAAAAGAAGTATGCTTTTTCATAGGCTCGTTTATTAAAATCTGTTCCTTGTTTAAAACTTTTTCAAGTTCTTTTTGAATATCCATCTTCCCTTATTCAACTCCTTTTTAGACTAACTATTATTAGTATATTACCATCTCAAAGCTTTTGGGAAAAAGTTTTTCAAAACACCCTTTGACATCTTGCCCCAAGATAGTGAATATCCATCAACATCTACAAGATACCATCCATCTTCTAAATTAAAGTTTAATGTATAACCCTCAATATATTTATCTGCATCTTTAGTCTTGCTTGACAAACTAATATTTAATTTAGCATCTTTAGGTTTTAATGAAGCAGCTAAAGAATAATCAGGTTCGAATCTATTTTTCTTAAACTCTCCAAGAAGAATACCAGGCCTTAAAACATTAAGAGAAGTAAAATCAAAACAGTTATCAGGTAAATAATAAATTCTATCTCCTCTTAAAAATAGCCTTTCATCATCAAAATTTATATTCAAAAAATTCTTTTCAAATTGTTTAAAATCTGATATGTTTTGTTTGTTTGCATTAGGCTTGATTTTTTGAATTTCCTTAGTTTCTCCATCCTTTTTGTAAAACAAAGCCAAAAAATGTCCTTCTCCTTTTAACCTATGCGGAAAAAGCCTTGCAGTTTTCTTAAGCTCATCATTGCTTAAAACTTCAGAAAATCCTTCTTTAAAACCATAATTTTTTTCTATATTTACAAGCTCAAATTCCTTATGTTTTTTCAAAAATTCATCCACTATAAATTCATTCTCCTCAACAGAAAAGGTGCAGGTTGAATATATCATATAGCCACCTGGCTTTACCATTTTTGCTGCGCTATCTATTATTTCCCTTTGCATAGACTGATATCCTAAAATATTTTCTATGCTCCACTGATTTAAAGCTTCTTTATCCTTTTTAAACATTCCCTCACCAGAACATGGCGCATCAACAATAACTTTATCAAAGTAACCTATAAAAACCTTCTCAAGTTCCTTAGGGGAATTGTTAGTTACTATGGCGTTTTTAATCCCCATTCTTTCAATATTTTGAACAAGTATTTGGGCTCTTTTTAGTTTTATTTCATTCGAAACTAAAAACCCTTGTCCATTTAAATAACAAGCAGCCTGAGTTGACTTTCCTCCCGGTGATGCACAAAGATCTAAAACTTTTTCACCAGGCTTTATATCAAGTTGAGGAGTTACTGACATAGCACTTGGTTCTTGTATATAATAAAGCCCTGCTGCATGATAAGGATGTCTTCCCGGCTTTTCTTCACTTATATAAAGTCCATTCTTTGCCCAAGGAACCTCTCCTTTTATTTCAAAAGGACATATTTTCAAAAATTCATTATAATCCACCTTTAAAGTGTTTACTCTAATTCCTTGATATCTGTCTTCCTTATAACTTTCTAAAAAACTCTCAAACTCATCTTTTAAAAGAGCTTTCATTCTATCTAAAAATTTTTCAGGCAATTTCATTTAAAACGCCTCCAAAATCAATAATTTCTCTTGCTTTTTAAAAACTTTAAAAATCTATCTACATCTGTGCTTATAACATACCTTTCATCTGCACCTACTTCTTCTAAAAGTTTTATTGATTTTTCAAGGTTACCCACGTCATAACATACATGAGCATCACTTCCTAAAGTAAGTAAATTACCATTCTCTAAAGCTTTATAGGCTATTCTTTTGCAATTTTCATAACTTCCAGGTCTTGAAGTTTTAAAAGAGCTATTATTTATCTCTATTAAAACGTTATACTCTTTTGCAGCTTTTAAAACTTCATCTATGTCTATAGGAAAAGCTGGATTACCAGGGTGAGCTATGGCACAAACATATTTATTTTTCATAGCTCCTATCAATGCTCTTGTATTATCCTTTATACTGCCAGGGGATATGCATACATCATGCAAACTTGCTATAGCAAATTCTAACATGCTAAGCCTTGCATCATCAAGATCAACATTTCCATCATAGTCAATTATATTTAACTCTACTCCCTTTAATACTCTAACATCATGAATATATTCCGGCAACACTTTTAAATTACCAAAATGAAATATATGAGGCCCTCCTGGCATCTTAGGGCCATGATCCGTCATAGCAATAATTTTTAAACCTTTTTTGCTTGCCTCTAAACAATTTTCTATAATAGTGCTATAGGAATGTCCACTAGCTATGGTATGAGTATGTGTATCTATAAGCGGTTTTATCATCTAAATCACCCCATTTTTAAGACTTTTTTATTTTAACATCTATAAAAGTTTTCTTCAACTCTTCTTCAATTTGTGAAAATATTCATAAATTTTCTCTGCTACCCCTTTATTTATACCGTTTACCTCTAAAAGTTCATCTATTGTTGCTTTCTTGATATTTTCAATGTTTTTAAAATGCTTTAACAACTCCTTCTTTCTTTTTGGACCAATTCCTTCAATTTCATCTAGCTCTGACTTTACAACGCTTTTACTTCTTAATTTTCTGTGATACTCAAGGGCAAACCTGTGAACTTCCTCCTGTATCTTATATATAAGCTTAAAAGCATTAGAATCTTTATAAATAAAGACATTTTCATCATTATATATTATAGCCCTTGTTTTGTGTCTTTCATCCTTAATCATTCCCACAACAGCTATATTAAATCCAAACTCCTGTAAAACTTCTTTAGCTGCATTAACATGGGCTAATCCACCATCTATCATTATTAAATCCGGCAATCTACAAAACTTATCATCCTTTAAATATCTGTTAAATCTTCTTTTTAATACCTCTTTCATGGCAGCATAATCGTTTTGTCCTTTAACATATTTTATTCTAAATCTCCTATATTCTTTTTTTGCTTCCTTGCCATTTTCAAAAACCACCATAGAACCTACCATATCCACACCACTTATATTAGATATATCATATGCCTCTATTCTCTCTGGAACTTTACTAAGCCCTAGTATTTCTTTAAGCTCCTTTAAAGCTTCAATAGTTTTTTGTCTCTCTTTTATTATTTTCTCCTTTATCTGATTTAAAATTGCCCTAGCATTTTTCTTTGCCATTTCAACAAGTTCAAGTTTATCTCCTTTTTTAGGAACCTTTATTTTAACCTTACTACCTTTTTGTCTTGATAGATAAAGTTCTATTATATTTATCTTTGATATGTCTTCTTGAAGCACTATATTTTTAGGAATATATTCCTCCGCGTAATACTGAACAATAAATTGGTTTAAAAGCTCATCTACATTATCAACATCCTCAAAATAAAAATTCTTACTTCCTAAAAGTTTACCTGAACGAATATAAAACATCTGAATACAAACACTGCTGTCATCTTTAACAAAAGCTATAACATCTTCATCTTCTAAATCATAAGATATTATCTTTTGCTTTTGTTGAATCTTTTTTATGGCATTTATCTTATCCCTAAATTCAGCAGCCCTTTCAAACTCTAAATTTTCAGAGGCTTTAATCATCTTTTGTTCTAATTCTTTTATAATGTCATCGTTTTTACCTTCTAAAAAGTTTACTATTCTATTTATCATGTCCATATATTCTTCCCTTTTTACATCTCCCTTGCAAGGAGCTAGACACAAACCTATATGATAATTTAAACAAGGCCTTCCTATTTTAACACCAAACGAAACATTTTTATTACAATTTCTTATTTTAAATAGTTTTTTTATAATCATAATAATTTCTCTAACTGCAGAAGTATCTGTAAAAGGTCCAAAATATTTTGCACCATCCTTTTCAATTTTTCTTACGATTAAAACTCTTGGATATTCTTCCTTTAAAGTTACTTTTATATATGGATAATGTTTGTCATCTTTAAGAAGAATATTATACTTTGGTTTATGTTTTTTTATAAGATTGCACTCTAAAATCAAAGCTTCTAATTCATTATCTGTTAAAACATATTCAAATTCCTTTACTTGGCTAACCATAACTTTTACCTTTGGAGGATGATTTTTGGATTGAAAATACTGCCTTACTCTATTTTTAAGTGAAACAGCCTTTCCTACATAAATTATTTCTCCATTTTCATCCTTCATTATATAAACTCCTGGACTGTTTGGAAGATTTTTTAAAGCCTCTTTTATATCAAACATAAAATTCACTCCTATTTTAGAAGTATTTCAGGAAGTTTAAAAGTAAGATAAACAAGCCCTATTAAAATTATAAGTCCTTCAAATAAATTTCCCCAAAAGGATCCTACTGTAAAGGTTATAGGCATTTTATATTTTCTTTTTTTAAATGGATAGAGCAAAGGAACTCCCCTGTTTGTAAACATATCTGCAATAATATGAAGGCCATAACCTAAAAAAAACGGAATAATGTATTCTTTAAATCCATAAGCTTTTGCTGCAAATCCAAAGGCTAGGCCAAAACATAAAAGTCCAGCAAGGCTGTGGGTAATTCCATTTCTATGAGAAGAAAATCCTGTCAAAATAAAAAATATCCCTAAAGTTTCAACATACTTTAAGTTTAAATAAAAAAAGTTTAATAATAAGAAAAATACTCCTAAAGTAAAATAAATAGTCGTTTTTACTGTTTTATTTTTAGCAGGAAGTATATATCTATTTAAAAGAGCTTTAGGATGATCTATATCCGGAAGCAACGAAGCTATTGCACATATAGCTAATCCTCCTAGCGTCAGCTTTACCATTTTATATTGCGACAAAATAACAGCAGATATTATTCCAATTCCAACATGAGTTTTTCCTGTCATGATAACTCTCCTTTTTATGTTAACTTCAAATATAAGTATATAGCAAACCCCTAAATCAAACAACTGCTATAAAAAATAAAAGGGGATACCCCCTTATTTTAAACATTCTTTAACTATTTCCTTTGCAATTTCTGCTGCTTTTTTACCACCCGTTCCACCCTCTTCAACTATTATCGCAAAGGCTATTTTAGGATCCTTTAACGGTGCAAAACCTACAAACCATGCATGGGTTTTATCTGTATTTGGCAATTGAGCTGTTCCTGTCTTACCCGCAATATCTACATTATATAATTTTGCTCTAACACCAGTTCCTTTATCAACAACATCCTTCATATATTCCTTTACTTTTTTTGCTATTTCTTTATCTATAACCCTTTTAAGAATTTCAGGTTCTTTCTCATATAAAACAACTCCATACTCATCTTTAATCTCTTTAACTAAATAGGGCTTCATCATGATTCCGTCATTTGCTATAGTTGCTGCAACAAGGGCCATATGTAAAGGATTGGTAGCAACACCATGCTGTCCTATTGCTGCCTGAGCTAAAAGAGCTTTATTTTCTTTATCCTCTATATTAAACTGGCATTTTCCTAATTTTAAATCCTCAAGATTTATTTCTTTATTGAACATAAATTTTTCTGCTTCTTTTAATAAATTATTATATCCCAATTCAATTCCTAAGCTTCCAAAAGTAAAATTACAAGATTTTGAAAAAGCTTTTTTAAGATTTATTCTTCCATGAGCTTCAGAATTAAAGTCCTTTAAAATATAATCCCCTATTTTAAGTTTTCCTGTACACAAAAAACTTTTATTTTCTATACCATTAAAATTTTCTAAAGCAGCTGATAAAGTTACTATTTTAAAGGTAGAACCTGGAGGATAATATCCTTGTATTGCTCTATTTAAAAAAGGATTACCCATTTCATCGTTTTTATAAACCTTAAAATTTTTATCTATCTTTTCAGGATCAAAGGATGGTTTTGAAACTAAAGCTAAAATCTCTCCTGTTTTGGGATTTAAAACTACCAAAGCTCCTTTATTATCCTTTAGTAACCTATATGCTTTTTTTTGAAGCTCATAATCCAATGTTAAAATTACGTCGCTTCCTCTTTTTTCACCTTCAATAGTTTGAACAAACTTTCTAAATATGCTTCCTAAAATATTATAATAAAAAGTATTTCCTTGCAAAGCATCATTATATAAAAGTTCTATTCCTGTTTTCCCATAAACAGGACTGTTATATCCTACAACATGAGCAAATACTTCTCCATCATTATATATCCTTACCTGATTATTTTTGACTTTTTTACTAAAAGCTATAGTTTTCCCATTTCTATCCATTATAGAACCCCTTATAACATCTTCCTCAGACAATCTAATTCTTGGATTTGAAGGGTCTTTTACAATATTTTCAGATAAATATAAATTAAAATATATTAAGTAACCTATTATAGTCAAAAATATTAAAGTAAAAAATATAATCAAAGCTTTTATATTCTTAATTAACTTTTCATCATGCATCTTCATTCCCCACTTCAGATATTTTTTGTAAAATTCCTATTGCCAAAAAGTTTATAATCATAGAACTTCCTCCATAACTTACAAAAGGTAACGTTATTCCTGTTAAGGGTATCATCTTTGTAACTCCACCTACAATCACAAAAACTTGAAAAGCAAACATACTTGCTATTCCAACTGCAACAAGTCTTGAATAATCCTCTTTAGCATATAAAGCTGTTCTAAGCATTCTATAAATTAAAAGAAGATATAAAATAAGAAGTGCTATAGCTCCTAAAAGTCCAAATTCCTCTGCTATTGCTGAAAATATAAAATCTGTATGAACTTCTGGAATTACTTCTGGATGTCCCCCTGCAAGTCCTGTTCCAAATAACCCTCCACTTGCTATAGCAATTAGCGACTGACAAATTTGATACCCTGCTCCATATTTATCCTTCCAAGGATTTAACCATATGTTTATCCTTCTTTTTACATGGTCAAAAACAACATAACTAAAAAACCCTCCTAATACAAATAAAACTAAACCTGATAATATATATCTTAATCTAGACGTTCCTACATAAAGCATAGCCATAAACATACCAAAAAACATAAGTGCTGATCCTAAGTCCTTCTCAAGCACAAAAATGGCTATTGATAAAACTATGGGTATAGAATATTTTAAAACATCTTTATAATCTTTTATCTTCCTTATAACATCTGAAAGATAAAATATCATAAAAATCTTTGCAAGCTCAGAAGGTTGAAAACTTAGACTCCCAACTTGTATCCAGTTTTTTGACCCCTTTATTTCTCTTCCTAAAAGTAAAGGCATTGTAAGAAGAACAAGATTAAAAATTGCAAAGAACATTGAATATTTTTGAAGCCTTTTTATATCTGGAAAAAGAATAAGAATAAATATAAAAAGCATAATTCCAATAGCAAACCAAATCAACTGCTTTAGAGCCCTTTGAAAATCAAGCCTATAAAGCATAACAAGGCCAAACTCAACTATAAAAACTGAAATTATATAAAGATACTTATCAACCCTTGGGTAATATTTTTTAATAACAAAATATCCATAGGCTATTAAAATAACAGAAAGAGTACCATAAACAAAAGGAACTATTTCAAAACTTCCCCTATACAAAGAAAGTATAAGAAAAAGAAGCATGACAATAAAATATATATTTTTTAATATGGATTTTTCAAGTTTTTCCATATCGTCCTCTCCTATTCTAAAACTTTAAAACTAACTCTTCCAATTTCAATTATATCTCCTTCTTGCAACTTTTCTACTTTGCTTATTCTTTTGCCATTGACAAAGGTTCCATTTGTGCTATTTAAATCTTCAACAAAAAGCTTATCATTTTTTACATAAAACCTTGCATGATTACCTGAAACATAAGGATCTTTAATAACTATATCGTTATCAGGATTTCTTCCTATGGTCATAACTTTATGAATTAAATATAATGAACCTAAATTAGCATCCTTTGGAGCTCCCTTAACTTCTAGAGCAAACTCCTTTAACTTTTTAACCCTAACTCCCTTTAAATCCATATACATTATTTTTATAATTCTAAAAATAACAAGATAAATTAAAGCAATTACAACAAATCTTAAAATCATGGCAATTTCCTTCATAAAATCACCTACAAACCCAAAATATAAAACTTTAAAATTGCAAATACTTCTCTTAAAATTCCTATAACCTCAAGATAAAATTTTTCTTTAACAATACACCCTTGAAAACTAGCCTTAATTCCTATTTTTTTTGCCATAAGTGAAGCTCTTTTTAGATGATACTTATTTGAAACAATTAAAGCATCCTTAAAACCTTTATTTTTCATTACATTTAAAGAATTAAATAGGTTTTCATAAGTAGAAAAGGACTTATCTTCTTTAATTATATATTTTTCAGAAACTCCATTTTTAATTAAATAAATTTTCATTGCCTCTGCTTCTGAAATTAACTCATTTTTTCCTTTACCACCAGATACTATTATAAACTTACAATAACCTTCTTTATATAACCTTAAAGCAACATCAAGCCTACTTTTTAAAAAATCTCCCGGTTCATATCCTCTAACTTTACAGCCTAAAATTATCATACAATCTGCTTTTTTAGGCTTTGCAGTATATCCAAAATATAAAATTTCAAATAAAATAAAAGAAAACATTATAAATAAAAATAAAATCAAACACTTTTTCAAAATCTCTCCCCCAAATATATTATATCACAAACACAAAAGCAAAGTAAAAAAGAGCCTCAAGTTGAACTTAGAGCAAGTTCAACTTTAAGCTCTACAAATATTTCCTTAAATACTGTCCTGTATAGGATTTATCATTTTTTGCTACCTCTTCAGGAGTTCCTTGTGCTACAATCTCTCCTCCTTTATCTCCACCCTCTGGACCTAAATCTATTATATAATCAGCACATTTTATAACATCTAGGTTATGCTCAATAACTATAACTGTATTTCCTGCATCTACTAGCCTATAAATTATATCTATAAGTTTTCTTACATCCTCCATGTGAAGTCCTGTTGTTGGTTCATCTAAAATATAAAGAGTTCTTCCTGTACTTCTCTTTGAAAGCTCATAAGCAAGTTTTATTCTTTGAGCCTCTCCTCCTGAAAGCTGTGTAGATGGTTGACCAAGCTTTATATAAGAAAGTCCTACGTCATACAATGTTTGAAGTTTTGATTTGATTCTTGGAATATTTTCAAAAAATACAAGCGCTTCTTCAACAGTCATATCCAAAACATCTGCTATGTTTTTGCCTTTATATTTAATCTCAAGGGTTTCCCTATTATACCTTTTTCCTTTGCATACTTCACAAGGAACATAAACATCTGATAAAAATTGCATTTCTATTTTTATTATTCCATCTCCACCGCAGGCTTCACAACGTCCTCCTTTTACATTAAAGCTAAACCTTCCAGGTTTATATCCCCTCATTCTAGCCTCTGGCGTTTGAGCAAAAACTTCTCTTATATAATCAAATACTCCTGTATAGGTTGCTGGATTAGAACGAGGGGTTCTTCCTATGGGAGATTGATCTATATCTATTATTTTATCTATAAATTCTAACCCCCTTATTTCATCATGAGCTCCCACTTCAAATTTAGAACCATTTAACTTTTTAGCTATTCCCTTAAATAATATTTCATTAACCAAAGTACTTTTTCCAGACCCTGAAACTCCAGTAACACAAGTAAAAACTCCCACAGGAAATTTTACATTTATATTTTTAAGATTGTTTTCCCTTGCACCTATAACTTCTATCCATTTTCCAGTAAGTTCTCTCCTTTTTTTAGGAACTTCTATTTTTCTTTTTCCACTTAAATACTGACCTGTTATAGAATTTTCACACTTTGCTACATCTTCAGGGGTTCCACAAGCTACTACATAACCACCATGTTGTCCTGCTCCAGGTCCTATATCTATTACATAATCTGCTGCCCTTATGGTATCTTCATCATGTTCAACAACTATTAAAGTATTTCCTAAATCTCTAAGATGCTTTAACGTTGAAAGAAGTCTATCATTATCTCTTTGATGAAGTCCTATGCTAGGTTCATCAAGAATATATAAAACTCCAACTAATCCCGAACCTATTTGGGTTGCAAGCCTTATTCTTTGTGCCTCTCCTCCTGATAAAGTAGAAGCAGATCTTGATAAAGTTAAATAATCTAAACCAACATCAATTAAAAATTTTAACCTAGATTTTATTTCTTTTATTATTTGATTTGCAATAGTCTCTTCTTTTTCACTAAGCTTTAAACCTTCTAAAAACTTTAACTCTTCCCTTATAGTAAGATCACAAAACTGAGCTATTGAAAGGCCTCCAACAGTAACAGCAAGGCTTTCTTTTTTTAACCTTGCTCCTTTACATAAATAACACTTTTTAACCGACATATATCCTTCAATTTCTTCTCTTATATACTCTGAATTAGTTTCTCTATACCTTCTTTGTAAATTTGGAATTATTCCTTCAAAGGAATATAACATCTCACCTTTTGCATTATTTCTTTCAAATTTAACTTTAAATTTTTCATTTTTACTTCCATAAAGCAATACATCCAATACTTTTTCATCCATATCCTTTAAAGGTTTATCTAAGCTAAAGCCATAATGTTCTGAAAGCCCCTTTATAACTGCAAAGGTCCATCCAGACTCATCAAGGATTCCCCAAGGCCTTATTGCTCCTTCTTTAATAGAAAGATTTTTATCTAATACAAGTTCAGGCGATATTTCCATAATAACTCCCAAACCATCACATTCTGGACATTTTCCAAAGGGACTATTAAATGAAAATACCCTTGGTTCAAGATCTCCTATGCTTATTCCACAATCTGGGCAAGCAAATTTTTCACTAAACAAAAATTCTTCACCATCTATAATTTGAACTATAACTAATCCTTCTGATAATTTCAAAGCAGTTTCTATAGAATCTGTAAGCCTTGACCTTATTCCTTCTTTTAAAATTATTCTATCTACAACAACCTCAATATTGTGTTTAACATTTTTTTCTAACTTTATGTCTTCGTTTAATTCAAAAATCTCTCCATCTATTCTAACTCTTACAAAACCATTTTTCTTTATATTTTCTAAAGTCTTTACATGTTCTCCCTTTCTCCCTCTTACAATAGGAGATAATATTTGAATCTTTGTCCTTTCAGAAAATTCTAGTATCTTATCAACTATTTGGTCAACCGTCTGCTGCTTTATTTCTCTGCCACAATTAGGACAGTGGGGAATTCCTATTCTTGCATATAAAAGTCTTAAATAGTCATAGATTTCTGTAACAGTTCCAACAGTAGATCTTGGATTTTTACTTGTAGTCTTTTGATCTATTGATATAGCAGGAGATAAACCTTCTATATAATCCACATCTGGCTTATTCATTTGGCCCAAAAACTGCCTTGCATAAGCTGATAAAGACTCTACATACCGTCTTTGTCCCTCTGCATATATAGTATCAAAGGCTAAAGAAGACTTTCCTGAACCTGAAAGTCCTGTTAACACAACCATTTTATTTCTTGGAATTTCAACATCTATATTTTTAAGATTGTGCTCTCGTGCTCCCTTTACTATTATTTTATCCCTAACCATTTTATCTCTCCTTTTCTTTTTTTAGCTTAAACAATAAATCCCTAAGCTGGGCTGCCCTTTCAAAATCAAGCTGCTTTGCTGCTTTATGCATTTCTTTTTCTATATTTTCTATAAGTTTTTGTTTATCTTCTTTACTTAAGCTATCTTCAACTTCAACTGGTTTTGTCGCCTCAATAACTTCAAAAATAGGTTTTATTATAGTTTTAGGAACTATTCCATGTTTTTTATTATATTCCATCTGTATTTTTCTTCTTCTGTTAGTTTCATCTATAGCCCTTTTCATAGATTCTGTTATTGTATCTGCATACATAATTACTTTACTTTCTGCATTTCTTGCTGCCCTTCCTATGGTCTGTATTAAAGAAGTTTGGCTTCTTAAAAATCCTTCTTTATCAGCATCTAAAATTGCAACAAGAGCAACTTCAGGAATATCAAGTCCCTCCCTTAAAAGGTTTATACCAATTAAAACATCAAGTTCTCCTAACCTCAAATCCCTTATTATTTTCATTCTTTCTATAGTATCTATATCAGAGTGTAAATACTTAACTTTTATTCCAATTTCCTTTAGATAATCCGTCAAATCTTCTGCCATTCTTTTGGTAAGGGTTGTCACTAAAACTCTATACCCTTTATCTACAGTATTTCTTATCTCACCAATAAGGTCATCAATCTGTCCTTTAACAGGTCTTACAAATATTTCAGGATCAACTAAACCAGTGGGCCTTATTATTTGTTCTACAATTTGAGTTGAATTTTTAATTTCATATTCCCCTGGAGTTGCGCTTACAAAAATAGCCTGATTAATTTTTTTTTCAAATTCTTCAAATTTTAAAGGTCTATTATCATAAGCCGATGGAAGCCTAAATCCATATTCTACAAGGTTATCCTTCCTTGATTTATCCCCTCCATACATGGCCCTAAGCTGAGGAATTGTTACATGGCTTTCATCTATAAACAGAAGATAATCATCTGGAAAATAATCCAAAAGGGTATATGGTGGCTCTCCAGGTTGTCTTCCATCAAAATGTCTTGAATAATTTTCAATTCCACTGCAATATCCAACCTCTCTTAACATTTCTATATCATACCTTGTCCTTTGCATTAATCTTTGAGCTTCTAAGATCTTACCATTATCAATCAAAAAATTATATCTTTCTTCAAGCTCCTTCTCTATAGATTCTATTGCTTTTTCAATCTTTTCCTTTGAAGTTGCATAATGGGATGAAGGATAAATAGAAACATGGTTTCTTTCTGCAAGAATCTTCCCAGTTAAAAAATCAATTTCACAAATTCTATCTATCTCATCTCCAAAAAATTCAACTCTTATAGCTCTTTCATTAGAAGATGCAGGAAATATCTCAACAACATCCCCTCTGACTCTAAAAGTTCCTCTATGAAAATCAACATCATTTCTTTGATATTGTATATCTATAAGCCTTCTTAACACTTCGTCCCTATCCTTTTCCATTCCAACCCTTAAAGATAAAACTAAATTTTTATATTCAAAAGGATCTCCAAGCCCATATATACAAGATACAGAAGCAACAATTATAACATCGCGTCTTTCAAATAAAGCTGAAGTTGCAGAGTGTCTTAATTTATCTATTTCATCATTAATTGAAGCATCTTTTTCAATATAAGTATCAGTTTGAGGAACATAAGCCTCTGGTTGATAATAATCATAATAGCTTACAAAATATTCAACTGCATTATGAGGGAAAAATTCTCTAAATTCATTACAAAGCTGAGCTGCAAGGGTTTTATTATGTGCTATAACAAGGGTGGGTTTTTGAACCCTTTCAATTATATTCGCCATCGTAAAGGTTTTACCAGAGCCTGTAACTCCAAGAAGCGTCTGACATCTATCTCCCCTTAAAATACCTTCTACTAATTTTTCTATAGCATAAGGTTGATCCCCTGTGGGCTTAAATTTTGAAATTAGCTTAAATTCTCCCATAATTTCACCTCGAGAACATTTGTTCGTATTTTGATTATATTTTAATAAATTCCCTGCGTCAAATATAATTTTACATAAAAAAAGTCAAATATAAAACAATAATAAATTTTGTCAAAAATCATATCATTTTTTTACATAATCCTTCAAAAGTCAAAGAATGTCGTTTATATTTACTTTAACAACTTAAAGTTTAACTTGAAGAATATTTAACTAGTATTTGTATTACTTTCCATTGACAAGCTTCCTTAAATAAGGGATAATAAAAAATGAATTTAGCCGAATGCCTAACTGGCAGCGGGGGACTAAACTTTGGGGTGAATCCAAGGATATACTTGGTAGGGACGCTCTCTTCCCGAACCCGTCAACTAACCTCGTAGGCTTAGAGAGAGGTGATACAAATGAAAAAGTTTATAATTTCAGTATTAATATTTACTATTAGTTTTACAAATTGGACAAGTTGTCTAGCTAAAGCTAGAAAAATTACAAATTCACCAAAAAAGACAGTATCTAGATCTTATGCTAGGAAAACAACAAAAAAGCCAAAACATAAAAAAATAGCTTCTACTAAAAAAGCTACATATTCAACTATAAGCAGAAGAATAGTAGCTTCAAGAGGCACTTCCAATTATGGTGAACTTTTAGATTGGACATATGTCAATAGAATTTTTCCTATAGGCTCAATGGCAAAAATCTTTGACATATCCACAGGAAAATCCTTTTATATTATAAGAACCTATGGACATTTACATGCCGATGTAGAAGCTGCATCAAAAGAAGATACAGAAATAATAAAAAGCATATGGAATGGTTTTTCATGGGAGAGACGACCAGTTATTGTTGAAGTTAATGGAAGAAGAATTGCAGCTTCTATGACAGCAATGCCCCATGCTGGAATAGACTCACAACCAGCAGGTCAAATTGTAAGCAATCGTTCAGGAGGATATGGAACAGGTGAAAATCTTGATAAAATAAAAGGAAACGGCATGGATGGGCATATGGATATACACTTTTTAAATAGTAGAAGACATAAAGACGGCGCAATAGATCCAGAACATCAGCAAATGATTAAAAGAGCAGCTGGATTAAGATAAAAATGCACTCTAAAGGATTAAACTCCTTTAGAGTGCATTGCATTATACAAATCTATTAAAGTCCTTGTTATTCTAATCCTTAAAGCGTTTACATTATTAAAATCCATTGCATTTATATAATATTTTTCAAGCTCATCATGAAGCTGTTTTATATTGCTATAAACCTTCTTAGCCTTTAACATCTCATCTGCATATTCCTTTGAAAGGCTTATTATTGGATCTTCCTCTTCATGGACTATGGCAGTATCAATACAAGTAAACATATCTATAACTTTATCATTTGGTCCTCCTTCAAACACGTGTGGTGCTGTTCCATCAAGAATTGCAAAATCTAATTCTCTAATTACTATCATATCAATACTTGAAGGATCAAAGGCACAATGATAAAACTCAACATCGTATCCTTTACTTAAAGCAGCTTGAGCTATCTTTTTTACCATCGTTGACTTTCCGGTTCCAGGTCTTCCCTTAATTATATATCTATTTTTTATATCACAAGTTAAGTTATCATAAAAACATACCTGTCCCTGTGGGGTCATAGCGCCAGCAAACCTATGCCATTCCTTAGCAACTTTATTAATACATCCCTTTACTACTTCATTTATAATTTGTTCTGTAATTTGATTTGCTTTATTAAAGTCCATTCCTTTTAAATATTCCTTTTCCCACTTATCGTGAATTGATTTTGCAACCTTTAAGTGTTTAAAGAAAACCTTATATTGATTTTCTATCTCATCAATGTAAAATTTTATAATATCTTTTCTACTTCTTAGATAATCAACATCCCAATATTCTCCAAAATCAAGTATTCTCTCAACAGCTCCTGGATATTTAGGATCAATAACATGGGGTGCTGTTCCATCAACTATTACAACTTTTATGTCATTTACAACTATGGCATCTAAAGAATCCTTATCAGATGAACAATAAATAAAATCAACGCTCATTCCCTCTTTTAAAAGTTCCTCTCCTATAAGCCTCATAAAAGTTGATTTTCCTGTCCCGGGTCCTCCTTTTATAATGTAAACCCTTTGAGCATCCTTTAAAACATAATCAAAATAATTAACAAACCCTGCCGATGTGTTAGCACTTGCAAGATAGCACCTGGATTTTACCATAATCTCCTCCAAAAATAAAACTCTATTTTAATAATATGCACATCACTTAAAAATGTTACTGCTTTTTAAATCTTGATTTAATTAAACTAAGTAATCTTCTTCTGTCTTCAATTATTGGGATGTTAAAAGCATACTTTGGAATAGTTAAAATTCCAAGTTCAGAAATTCCATTTTGATAATCTTTATATTCATACAATTTCTTATTTCCATAAACATCTACTACTTCAACCCAAACATAGTTATAATAACTTTGAAAAAAGTTTATTAAATCTTCAAGATTTCTTATAGGATAATTATTTATGGCTACAATCTTATCTCCTGCCTTTATCCCCATTTTTTCGGCAACAGAATTCGGCATAGAATCTAAAACTACTATTCCATCTTCCCTTCTTATCCACAGAGGAGGTTTTTTATTTTCAATATATCTTTCATAAATAATTAAAAACTCATGGGCAATAGGAGAAAAAATAGAAGCTACAAAAGCAAAAATATTATATTTAATCGCAAAAAATGCTAAAAAGATTAAAATTATGCTAAAAAATATTAAATGAATTGATGTTCTTTTTACTTTTGTCTTTACATCTGTTGAAATAGCAAAATCTCCATAGCCTAACATTGCAAAAACAGGAATAGCCATAAATACAGCATTTTTTAAATCAATGCTCTTAATTGAAGGTTTAAATAAAGGCCACCAATCAGGAGTTGATACTAAATCCCCCAAAGAAACGGTTCCTTTCATTAAAAAATAAAATATAAGAGGAATAGGCCAAAATCTTTGAATAACATATACTCCAATTATTTTATCTTCCTTTTTCATATAAGCAGGGGTTGCTGCCTTATAACCATCAATCCAAATAAGAACAGCTTCTATCAAATGCATTATTCCAATTATAGCCATTAAAGAAGGAATATCTATGTTTATAAAATTTATAAATTCAATAAAACTTTTTGAATTAATAATATCCTTATCTATTAAATATTTGCTTATAATCAAAAATAAACTAAACAAACCTCCAGAATAAGATAAACAAACATATCTTGGATTTATGGTTAACAATATTAATGAAATTAGCACTACTATTTGTAAGCCTACACTGTTTGAAAATGTTATTCCTACTAAAGTCATTAAAATATTTATAAAAAGTGCTGCTAAAATACCTGATAATATAGATGTTACCATCATATCTTTAATACTATATTTTAAATCTCCAAAGTACATCTCTTTTTGTAATCTATATATCCTTTTATACTGCAAATATAAAATAAACAAAAATATCCATGCTATAGGTTGAAATAAAAAACTAACAACACCCTGCGCAAATACCTTAATTGTAAATTTAATCAAACTTATAATTTCCATATTATACCTCCATAAATATTAATAATGGGTGTCTTAAGACACCCTTATATTTTTGATTTTAATATCTCCAAAGCCTTTTTAATTTGTGGATCATTATCTATAGATACTTCCTTATCTTTAAGCTCTTTAGGCATATCATAAATTATATCAGGAATTATTCCTTTTCCCTGTATGCATTCTCCCTTTGGAGTATAATATCTTGCAATTGTAACCTTTACCCCTGTTCCATCCTTTAAATCAATAACATTTTGAACAAGTCCCTTTCCAAAGGTTTTTGTTCCTATAAGAGTTCCTGCTTTAAAATCCCTTATTGCTCCTGCTAATATCTCAGAGGCACTTGCACTTCCTTCATTTACTAACACAACCAAGGGAATTCCTATGTTTTTAGAATCTGATTTCCAAACTTCCTTTTTACCATTATTATCTATTGTATAAACTATTGTTCCTTGAGGTAAAAGCATATCAGCTATATTAACAGAAGCCTCAAGCAATCCCCCAGGGTTATCCCTAAGGTCTAAAACAAGTCCCTTTATATTTTTCTTTTGAAGCTCATCAATTGCATTCTCAAACTCTTTAAAGGTATTCTCATCAAAAGAACTTATTCTAATATACCCTATATTATCGCTTAAAACTTTGTTCTTTACAGTTTTAAGAACAATTACATCCCTTATAAGTTCGTAATTTTTTACTCCCTTTCCTTCTCTATATATAGTTAAAACTACCTTTGTTCCTTCCTTTCCCCTCATCATCGTAACGGCTTTATCAATATCTCTTGCCGTGATTTCTTTTCCATCAACTTTTAAAATAATATCTCCTGATCTTATTCCTGCCTTTTCTGCTGGACTTCCCTCTATAGGAGCTACAACCGTTAATTTGCCATCCTTTTCTCCAACAACTATTCCAACACCACCATAGGTTCCCCTTGTTTGAGTTAAAAGCTCTTCAAACTGCTTTTTATCTAAATATACCGTATAAGGATCTCCTATGGCATCTACCATACCAGTTATTGCTCCGTCAATCATTTTTTTCTCATCAATATTTTGTTTGTCAACATAACTGTTTGTTACTATATTCTCAACTCTAAACATTTTTTCATACTTCTTTAAGAAATCATATTCAACTTTTGAAACAATCCTCTTTCCTCCAAAAAAAGGTATAGGCAAAACAGAAACTGCTACTGCAGTTATTAAGTTAGTTACAATTAAAGCAACTATAGCATGTTTCAATTTAACCTTTTTATCCATAATTAACACCTCTTAAGCCAAACCTTCTTTTTTATTTTATTAAATTTTTTTATATTTTATTACCAAATTATTGTCCAACAATATAATAAGGTTCTGGATTAACTGGTTCACCATTTATCCTTACCTCAAAGTGAAGGTGCGGTCCTGTTGAATATCCTGTACTTCCTGACTTTGCTATCATATCTCCTTTTTCTACCTTTTGTCCTTCATAAACAAGAATTCTTGATAAATGGGCATAAAGGGAAGTTACTCCACCACCATGATCTATTACAACCGTATATCCATATCCATTTAAATACTGAGCAATTATAACTTCTCCATCGGACATAGCATATATAGGAGTTCCAGTTGGGACTGCAATATCAATACCTGTATGCATTTTCCACTTTTGAAGTATTGGGTGGAATCTATATCCAAAATATGACGTTACCCTAGGAACATATCCTATATCACTAACTTTTATTATACCTGTCTTAGAACCAGAATATACTCTTGAGCCTCCACTTCTTTTTGCAAGCTCTGCTTGAAGTTGTTTTATTTGTGCTTCAAGCCTTTTAGACTCTTGTAATTCTTCATCAAGCAACCTTTCTAGTTCATTTTGATTTTCTTGAAGTTTTTTATAATATCCTCTTTGCTCTTCAACAGCTTGGGATAATTCATATTTTTTACTCATCTGCTCCTTTTGAAGGGCTAAAAGAGTCATTTGCTGCCTTTCTAAAGCTTCTTTTTTAGCCTTTATTTCTTCTTGTTTTTTCTTCATCTCTTTTAAAAGATTTTTATCATAATCTATTATCCTATTAAACAGTTCATAATTTGAAATAAAATCCGAAAAACTTTCTGAAGCTAAAAGAACATCTAAATATCCAATATTTCCTTCCATATACAACGCTCTTAATCTTTTACCATATAAATCCTTTTCACTTTCAAACTCTTCTACTGCTTTTTCAAGTTCCTTATTGGTCTTTTTTATTTCTTCTTTTTTCTGAGATATTTGATAGTTTATATCATCTATCTCATTTTGAATCTTTGTAACTTTACTTTCATATTCCTTAATTTTTTTCATTACCTCTTGTTTTTCATCTTTAATGTCGTCAATTTTGTCCTTTAAATTTTCTATGTTTGATTTTACTTCTTTAAGCTGCTGTTTCTTTTTTGTCAGTTCATCAGCTTTTACAGTAAACGTAGTAAAAAACAAAATAAAAGTTAAAAACAAGGCTATTTTTCTCACTTTCCCACCCCCTTACAAAACAAGATATCTTTTAACTGCTAAATAACTTCCAAGTCCTCCTATCAAAATTCCCATTAACATAAACTTTTTATAAATAAAACTTAGCAATATATTTGCCGAAACCAAATCAAATAAAACCAAGTTTAAGGATACATGATTTACTAAATAAGAATAAGAGTAATATAAAACTAAAATAGAAAAAACAGAGCCTAAAAATCCTAAAAGCACCCCTTCTATTATAAATGGCCACTTTATAAACCAATCGGTAGCTCCTAAATATTTCATTATACTAATCTCACGCCTTCTTGCATATACCGCAAGCTTTATAGTATTAGATATTAAAAACGAAGAAATAACTGCAAGAACTCCCATTAAAACATAACTTACAACCCTTACTATATTTGTAAATCTAATTAACTTTTCCACTATTCCTTTTCCATCATATATTTTTTCTATACCTTCAAATGTAGAAATCTTTTTTGAAACATCTGAAATAAATTCAGGCTTTTCAACCTTAACAACAAAAGATTGAGGAAGAGGATTGTCCATTTCAAAACCTTCAGCAATAACTTTATTTTCACCTAACCTCTTTTTTAAATCTTCAAGGGCTTGTTCCTTTGAAATATAAATTACCTGTGAAACCCCCTTTATATTTTTTATATTCCTCTCAATTTCATTCTTTTTTAAAGTGGTTACGTCATCCTTTAGAAATACCTTTATTTCTAAAGTTTTTCCTATTCCCTCTGCAGCTTTGTTTACATTTAAAGCCAAAACCAAAAATATGCCTAATATAAATAATGAAGCTGCAACCGTACTTATAGATGCAATAGCCATTACTCTATTTCTTACAATGTTTTTTATTCCTTCCTTTAAAAAATACTTTATTCTTCTAATCATCATATCCATATACGCCCCTTTGTTCATCTCTTATTATGACTCCTTTTTCAAGTGCAACAACTCTTTTTCTCATAGCATCTACTATGTCCTTTGCATGGGTAGCCATCACAATAGTTGTCCCACTTTTGTTTATTTCATTTAAAAGCTCCATTATAGCCCATGAATTTTCAGGATCTAAATTTCCTGTGGGCTCATCGCATATTATAAGACTTGGATTATTAGCTAAAGCCCTTGCTATTGCGACTCTTTGCTGTTCTCCTCCTGAAAGCTGGTGAGGATAAAACTTCTCTTTATTAAGTAGTCCTACCAAAGATAATAACTGAGGAACCTTCCTTTTAATATCCTTTGAACTAGCATTTGCAATCTCCATTGCAAATGCTATATTTTCATAAACAGTTTTATCAGATAAAAGCCTAAAATCTTGAAATACTACCCCTATGTTTCTTCTATAAAAAGGAACTTTTCTTCTTTTAAGTTGAGTAATATCAACACCATTAACTATAATTTGCCCGCTAGTTGGTTCAATCTCCTTTAATAAAAGCTTTATAAACGTTGTCTTACCTGCTCCACTTGGACCAACTAAAAATACAAATTCTCCTTTTTTTATACTTAAACTAATATTCGACAAAGCAATATGATTATTTCCATAAATTTTGGATACATTTCTAAACTCTATCATACACACATCCCCTTGCTTCGACTTTTATACTAAATGTATTATAACATAAAAAACAAAAAAATTAACATATTTAATACAAAAAAGCACCTAAATTAGGTGCTTTAATCAAGATTTTTAAATCCTTCTCCAAATACCTCATGAACATTGCTTACAGTTATAAAAGCTTTGTTATCTATTTGTTTTATATATTCCCTTAATCTAATAAATTCACGCCTACTTAAAAGAACAACTAACATATCCTTTTCCTCGTTCGTAAATCCTCCTCTTGCGTGATAGATTGTAACTCCTCTTCCTAATTCATCTATTATAAATTTCTTTATTTCTTCCTCTTTGTCGCTTATTATTTTTACTTCCTTTACAGTGTTAATTCCCTGTATTACTTCGTCAATTACAAATCCATTTAATATAACACCTAAAAGAGCATACATACCCTTTTCTATACCAAAAGTAAATAAAGCTGCTAAAGTAACAATTAAATCAGATACCAATAATGCTTTTCCTATGTTAATATGAAAAAATTTGTTTAATATTTTTGCTATTATATCCGTTCCACCAGTTGACGCATTTTGATTAAACACTATACCCATTCCAACCCCAGCAATTAATATACCATATATAAGTTCCAACAACAAATTATTTGTAAATGGTTTTGATATAGGAAAGTATTTCTCCATAATCCATATAATTCCTGAAAGTCCTAAACTAGCATAAATAGTCTTTGCTCCAAAACTTGGACCTATTAAAATAAAAGCAATTATAAATAATACTATGTTAGCTGCAAGCATAAAAGAACCTACTGATATAGAAGGAAAATAATGATTAACAACAATAGCAAGACCGCTAACTCCACCTGCCGCCAAATTATTTGGGACCAAAAAATATTCAACACCAATAGCTACAAATATCAATCCTATGGTAGTTAAAATATATTCCTTTAATTTTTTCATGCTACCACCTCCCCACATAAAATGATATATTACCCAGGAAATAGACAAAGTCATCTTCAATTCCGCATTTTAATACATATATCATATTTTTTTACTTTTTTCAACATAAAATTATCCGGGAATAAATCCCGGATATTATTTCATTTTTATAGCTTCAATGGCTGCTTTGACTATGTCTTCAGCTGTTAATCCATAATGCTTCATAAGTTCAGCTGGCTTTCCAGATTCTCCAAATGTATCCTTTACCCCTACTCTCTTTACTGGAGCTGGTCTGTATTCTGCTAAAACTTCACAAACTGCACTTCCAAGGCCTCCAATTATGTTATGTTCCTCACAAGTTACTGCACAGCCTGTTTTGCTTACTGACTCAATTATAGCTTTAGAATCTATAGGCTTTATAGTATGAATATTTATAACTTCTGCTTCATATCCTTTTTCTTTTAAAATATCATATGCTTTTAATGCTTCGCTTACCATAATTCCTGTTGCAAATATAGTTACATCTTTTCCTTCTTTTAATTTAACTGCTTTTCCTATTTCAAACTTATATGTATTTTCATCATTTATAGTTGGAACCGATGAGCGTCCTAATCTTATATAAACAGGTCCTACATACTCAGCTGCTGCTTTAACTGCTGCTATAGTTTCAACATCATCACAAGGAACTATAACTGTCATATTGGGTATACTCCTCATTAAAGAAATATCTTCTATTGCTTGATGAGATGCACCATCTTCTCCTACTGTAATTCCTGCATGGGTTGCCGCAATTTTTACGTTAAGATTTGGATAGCATATAGAATTTCTTATCTGTTCAAAGGCCCTTCCTGCAGCAAATATAGCAAATGTGCTAGCAAAAGGAATTTTACCACAAGTTGCAAGACCTGCTGCAGTTCCCATAAGGTCTGCTTCTGCTATACCAATATTAAAAAATCTTTCTGGAAAAGCCTTTGCAAAATCAGATGTTTTTGTAGATTTTGAAAGGTCGGCATCAAGAACAACTATATTTTTATTTTCCTTTCCAAGTTCAACAAGTGCCTTACCATAAGCTTCTCTTGTAGCTAAATTAGGCATTTGTATCACCTCCAAGTTCAGCTAAAGCCTTTTCGCACTGCTCTTTATTTGGTGCAGTTCCATGCCATCCTACAACATTTTCCATAAATGAAACACCTTTTCCTTTTATTGTGTTGGCTATTATAATTGTTGGTTTACCTTTAGTAGCCTTTGCTTCATCAATAGCTTTAAAAATTTGTTCAAAATCATGACCATCAATAACTATAACATGCCATCCAAAAGCTTTAAACTTTTCATCAACTGGCTCTACGTTCATAACTTCAGATACAGGACCATCTATCTGTAATCCATTATGGTCAAGGAAAGCTGTCAAATTATCAAGTTTATAATGAGCTGCTGTCATAGCTGCTTCCCAAACTTGACCTTCTTCAATTTCTCCATCACCTAAAAGAGCATATACCCTATAATCTTTGTTATCTAACTTTCCAGCAAGGGCCATACCATTTGCTACTGATAATCCTTGACCTAATGAACCTGTTGACATATCAACACCTGGAGTATCGTTCATGTTAGGATGCCCTTGTAAAATTGAGCCTAACTTTCTTAAAGTTGATAGATGCTTTTTATCAAAAAATCCTCTTTCTGCAAGAGCTGCATATAAAACAGGGGCTGCATGACCTTTACACAAAACAAATCTATCTCTATCTTCCCATCTTGGATTGTTAGGGTCTATCCTCATCTCACTAAAATATAGCGCAGTTAATATTTCAACTGCTGATAATGAACCACCAGGATGTCCTGAACCAGATTCTGTTAGCATTTTAATAATATCTTTTCTTAGTGTTAATGCTATTTCCTTTAACTTTTGAATATCTCGCATCATTTTCCCTCCTATGTATAAAATTTTAAATATAGATAGGCACTTAAGATACCTTAAGTGCCTTATATTTCAATAAGTCCAAGACTTATTTTTAAGGCATAATCAACCTGTTTCATCATTTCATCACTTATATGTCCTAATTTTTCCCTTAAACGCCTTTTATCTATTGTTCTAATTTGTTCTAAAAGAATTACTGAATCCTTGTTAAGTCCATATTCGGAACTTTTTATTTCAACATGGGTAGGTAGTTTTGCTTTATTTATTTGGGAAGTTATGGCAGCAACTATAACAGTAGGACTGTATTTATTACCTATGTCATTTTGTATAACAAGAACAGGCCTTATGCCACCTTGTTCAGATCCTACAACGGGACTTAAATCAGCATAAAATATATCTCCTCTTTTCACTATTTGAGCCATTTGAATTATCACTCTCCGCTAAACCTGCTTCATATTTAGCTAACTCTTCACATTCTACTGTAATTCCACACTCTGCAAGTTCTATATTAATTTTTGCCATTTCTAAATATCCTTTTTTCATATTTTCAATCATTTCTATTCTCTTTCGCTCCTTTATATATGATATAATTGCTTCCCTAATAAACTGGCTTCTATTTTTATAAGTCTCACTTGCATATTCATCAACTTCATCTAGTAGATTTTCTGGGAGGCTTACTAAAATTTTTTTGTTGTTTGCCATTGTATTACCTCCTAAAAATTAACCTATGTATATTACAAATGCTTACCTTATTATAACATTACTTTATAATTCCTACAAGCCCAAATGCTTTCTTTAAAATTATTCCCTAAAATTTAAAAAATATATCTATACATAGTTTTTTATGCAAACTATTTTACCATCTTCAACATAAACCCTTGGAACTCTCCTTGAAACCATACATAATATTTCATAACTAATTGTTCCTAATCTTTCTGCCAAAACATCTGCATCATTTTTTATATTGTCAAAATTCCCCATAACTATAACTTCATCTCCAACATTAACTTCCCCACACTCAGTTACATCTATCATGCACTGATCCATGCATATCCTTCCAACTACAGGGCATAACTTACCATTTACTATAACTTTAGCTTTTTGGAAAAATAAACGAGTAAAGCCATCTGCATATCCAAAAGGTAAAGTAGCTATTTTGCTCTTTCTTTCTGTTATAAAAGCCCTTCCATAACCTATAGGCGTATTTTTTTCTACTTCCTTTACATGCACTATGTTAGCCTTCAATGTCATAACAGGTTTTAAATTTACTTTTGTCTTATCAACATCGTTAGAAGGATAATATCCATAAAGCATTATTCCCGGCCTTACTGCATCAAAATAAGAATTTTCAAGATCTATTATTGCAGCACTATTTGCCATATGTTTTATATCAAATAAAATTCCCTTACCTTCAAGCTTGTCTAAAATACCAATAAAACGTTCAAGCTGAAGATTTGAAAAAGATTTGTCCTTTTCATCTGCAGAAGAAAAATGGGAATATATTCCTTCTAATTTTATATTAGGAAGTTTAGATATTTTTTCTATCTCCTCTATTGCTTCATCGTTTGGCAAAAAACCTATTCTTCCCATTCCAGTATCAATTTTTATATGAATCCTTGCAATTTTTCCTTGTCTTACTGCTTCATCTGAAATAAGTTTTGCATATTCATAGCTAAATACCGTTTGAGTTATATCTTTTTCAACTATTTCCTTTATAAAATTTTTAGAAGAATATCCTAAAATTAATATAGATTCATTAAATCCACTGTTTCTAAGTTCAAAGGCTTCTGTAGCAACAGCTACAGCAAAATATTTTATACCTTCTTCTTTTAAAATCCTTGCAAGTTCAACCGCACCATGTCCATATGCATTAGCCTTTATAACTCCAATTATTTTTTTATCCTTTACAAGCTTTTTTACCTCTCTTATATTATGCCTAAAATTATCAAGATTTATTTCAGCATAGTAGGGCCTAAAATCTTTAAACATCCCCTTCCCCCCAATCACTATATTTTAAATAAGGAATCATCTAAAGTAGGATTATACTTAAAATTATTATACAAAATATTTACCCTAACATTTTCACCCTCATCATAAAAAGTCATTATTTCTGGAAGCATATTATCCTGGTTAAAGAAAAGTTCAACATATTTACGATAAGTAGAATCTTTAAGTTCTACCTTAAAGGAAATATAATTTTTATCTCCTATCCTTTTATAAGATATTTGACTATTATCTAAAAATATTTTTTTATCAATTATTCCTAAAAATATAAAAACATCATCGTCCTTTAGCTTTTGAATACTATACTTTTGATTTATAATAGGATGATATATAAAATACTGCCTTCCATCAAAAACTAAAATTTTCCCTTTTAAAAAAGAAGGAACATTGGTTTCTATTCTAACTAAATTAGGTTCTTTAAAATATTGAACTACCTTATAATGGGATACCCCTTTATTTCCATAAACATCCACTTCCACTTCCGCTGAATAGCTTTTCATATTTATAAGTTTTTGTTTAACATCATCAAAATTATTTTTCCTTGAACAGGATATTAAAAATACTAAAATAAAAAATAAAAATTTAATCTTTCCCACAAAACCACCAAGAAATATTATTTCATTTAATATTTATTCTATTTTATTTATTAGTATGTCTTATCTAATAAAAAATCCAAAATTATTTAAAATATCATGGGCAACAAGCCCATAGCCATATGTTTCGTATGCCTTATCTCCTGCAAGTCCATGAATATATGCCCCTAAAACAGCAGAGTCAAACAAATTATATCCCTGACCTAATAAAGATACTATAAGGCCTGTTAAAACATCGCCACTACCTGCTGTTGCCATTCCTGGATTTCCTGTTGTATTAATATAAACATTTTCTCCATCGGTTACAACAGTGCTTGCCCCTTTAAGCAAAACTATACATCTATATTCTTTAGCAAACTTTTTTGCAACTTCAACCCTATTTTTATTTATAAATTCAACACAAAGTCCTGTAAGCCTTGCCATTTCAGCAGGATGAGGAGTTAACAATACATTAGCTTTAGAATTTTTTAAAATGCTAACATCCTTTGATAAAATATTAATACCATCAGCATCAATAACTAAATTTTTGTCATATCTTTTTAAAATTTCTTTTAAAGTAACAAAAAGCTCATCATAATTTCCAAGACCTACTCCAAAAGCTATTGCATCTGCTTTATCTAATATAATGTTTAAATTAGCCTCATCTATAAAAATATATCCATTCTTTTCATCACAAGGAATATATACTGCCTCTGGCACCAAAGCTCCTACTCTATCCATTATGCTCCTTGGAAATACTCCATAAACAAGCCCAGCTCCACTTCTTAAAGCAGATTTTAACGCTAAAATAACAGCACCTGACATTTTATAGTTTCCACCAATTATAAAAACTTTACCATAGTTCCCCTTATTAGTATCTATCCTCCTCCTTTTTATAAGGTACATAGGATATCCATCATCATTAGTTAAAGTTTTTATGTTTTGTTCTTTTATACATTCTTTTGGAATTCCTATCTTTTTAACCAAAACCTTTCCTGAAGCTTCCCTTCCCTCTCCTAATATATGCCCAAACTTCAAGCACTCAAAGGTTACTGTAATATCTGCAAAGACACACTTTCCTAAACACTTTCCATCATCACTGCTTATTCCTGAAGGAATATCTACAGATAAAATTTTATTTGCATCATTAATTACATCTATAACTTTTTTTATATCATCTCTAACCTCTCCTGAAATGCCAGTTCCTAACACTGCATCAACTACAAGATCCGAACTTTTAACTTTTTCCCTTAATTTTTCTAAATCACTTTTTATTTCCAAGCCCATATTAATTAAAATATCTAAGTTAACCTTTGCATCGCCCTTTACCTTTGTTTTATCAGGAAAACAAAAAACATCTACCTCATAATTTTTATTTAAAAGCAATCTTGCAAGAGCAAAACCATCTCCTCCGTTATTGCCTATTCCACATACTATAGTAACATTCCTAGGTTTTAATTTCTCTATCTCTTCTAGCACAGCAAAAGCTGCATTTTCCATAAGAATAATTCCTGGAATCTTATATTTTTCTATAGCCCTTTTATCTATTTGTTTCATATCTTCAGAAGAAACAACAAACATACCTATCCCTCCGCAACTGCAAAGGCTGTTGCATAGTCCCTACAATGGGAAATGCTGATATGAACCCTCTTAATTCCTTTTTGATTTGCTGCTTGAAAAGCTTTGTTATGTAGAACAACAATAGGAACTGATCCATCCTTTAAAATTTCTATATCAGTCCACTTAAAAGTAATTCCAGTGCCAAGAGCTTTAGATACAGCTTCCTTTGCACAAAAATATCCTGCGTAACTTTCAAAATTTTTTTCTTTTAAATAATCTAACTCCCTATTTGTATATATCTTAGTTAAAAATCTTTTATTTTTTTTTATAATCTTTTCTATTCTGTTTATCTCTATAATATCTACTCCAACGCCTAAAATCATAAAAAACTACCCCTTACTTAGATTATAAATCAACTCTTTAAAAAATGCAAAAAATTATCCCCACTTAAAAATGGGGATAATTATGCTATGGCATATTTTATATACTTTTCATTTAAGTCCTTTTCAAAATCATCAACCCATCTGTCACATAACTCACCAACAACATCTATTAAATGAACAGGGGATACCTGATTTTTAGCTAATTTGTCAATTAAATCCTCAACCTTATTTTTATAAGGAGATATAAACTCTATCATTTCTTCCTCTAATAAAATGTTTCCTTCATCTTTTACTTGTTCAGAAGTTATACATATTCCATATCCTACAACATTAACATATTTATCCTTAAAATTAATTAATTTGCTAGTCTCTACAAGATAATACCTATACAATATATTTTTAAAGTTATCCGCAACTACATAACAGTGACAAAGTTCATTTTTTATTCTCATTTTCCCCACCCCATATACTTAATTACTGCTTAAATTTTATCATTCTTTCCTTTAAAAATTTGTTATAATTTAGTATAAAAATTATAAAAAATTATTCTATAAAACGACATAAAAATCACAAATATTACTTAATATTTAAATATATTTCAAGATGATTTCTCATCTTTTCAGAAAGCTGTCTATTTATAGTATTTATGAAAATTTTATTTCCTTCTATTTGAAACTGAAAATCTTTATATCCCTCCTTTGTCAAATAGGAAGGAATATCCTCAGGTTTTTCCTTAGTTAAAACAACATCACCGATAAACTCCCCATCAACATAAACCTCATAACTTGTCATTTTTATTCCTCCTTCGTTTTTTAATTTATTTTCTCCAAAAAATAAAAAGAGGATACAAACTTTTGCATCCTCTATTTACAAAGCTCTTTAAAGTTGCAATTGCCGTTACACTCAATACTTTTAAAATCACTAAAATTTTTATTTTCCATGTTTTCAAAAATATTTTTCAAATCCTTCAAAATATAATTTATTTCATCCTCATTAAAGTTTATCTCAATTAGCTCTCCTATATCTAAAAGATACATATAAGTTTTTATATCCTTTAAGTTAGATAATATATTTTTAGTTATACTTTTTATAGCATAGTAATATATTATAAATTGTGGCTTATAATATTCTATAATATCTTTTACATCTTTTATTTTATTAGTTTTATAATCTATTATATTTATGTTATAAAATCCATCTACATTGAATATATCCACCCTATCTATTATTCCAAACACAGATATACTGCTTTGCGGAACTAAAACTTTAAAGCTAACTTCAGCTTCACTTTTTACTTTATCTCCTTTATTTAAGACTTTATAGGTATCTTCTATTTTTTTGAAATTTTCTAAATATCTTTCTATATACTTAAACTCATTGTTTAAATGAAAATATCCTTTATTCAAATAATCTTCCAACGCTTTATGAACTAAGGTTCCCTTTTTAGCACCATTAAGAACTTTTATTTTTTCATCTTCATTTAAATCCTCATAATAAATTAAATCATCTTCCTCTAATTTTGCTATATACTTAAAATAATATTTTTTAGGACATTCTTTATATGTCATATACCTTGAAACGCTTACAACTGACTTTGTAATATATTCTGGTTTAAATTCCAATCTTTTAAGTATATTAACACTTTTAACTTCGTTTTGTAAACATTTTCCTTTATCCTTTTTAAAATCAAAAAATTTCTTTGTTAGGTTAACATAAGAATCTAAATCTTTATTCTTAAATTTACTTATATAAGTTATATACTTTTCATCTTTTTCATAACCTGAAAATCCAAGAAACCTTATAGCTCTTGTCAAAGCTACATACAGTATCCTTATCTCTTCATTTAACTCCTCTTGTTCAATTTCCTTTTTTAAATCATCAAATAGATTTTGTTCAAATCCCTCTAATTTATGACAAGCAACTATTCCATATTCCTTATGGTATATAAACTTTTGCTTATACTCTTTTTTAATAACCCTATCAAGTCCTGGAACAAATACTATTTCAAATTCTAATCCCTTTGAAGCATGAATTGTCATTATCTTTACTGCATCGCTATCCTCTGTGTCTAAAAATGCCTCCCCTTCTTTTGAGGATATTTCTTTTAAATTTTCAATATACTCTATAAAGTCAAAAGAAGTAAATATTCCTTTATTATCAAATTCCCTAGCTATTTCAATAAACTTTTCCACATTCCTATATTTTTGAATTCCATTTTCTAAAGACAAAAGTATCTCTTTTATCTTTAAATCCTCAATCACCTTACATAAAAATTTATGAACAGTATAATAAGGAACTAAGCCTTTAAGTTCTTCTATCTTATATAATATTTTCCTTTTAAATTCATCTAAAGACATCTTTTCTGCAATATCCCTAAAACTATTCCCCTCTCTTAAAAGCTTAAACATATCAACTATTAAGTCATCAGAAAATCCAACAAAGGGACTTCTTAAAAAACCCAAAAGAGCTACTTCATCGTTAAACTTATAAAAATACTTTAGCATATTTATAATATCTAATACTTCCTGCTTTGAAAAATAACCTATACCCCCAACTAAAGTATATGGAATATTATTTTTCTTAAAGGCCCGTTCTAACTCTTCAACATCATTTCTATCTCTTATTAAGATAACTATGTCTTTATAGTCAAATCCATTTTGAATTAGCTTATTTATCCTATCTATTATAAACTCAACTTCTTCATCCCTTGAAGCAATATTAATTTCATCTTTATAGTCAAAAATCTTAAGATCTTCTACTTGTATTTTCCCAGTTCTTAGTCTTTCTTTTATATCCTCCATTTTTTCTTTTAAATTTGATTCTTCCTTTTTACTTTTTTGAAAAAATTTATATTCAAATCCAGCTAACCCCAAGACTTTTCCTGAACATTTTATTTTCTCATATCCTTCAATAACTTCATCAAACATGTCATTTATAATTTTAACTAAATCATCATGACTTCTAAAATTGATTGATAAAGTAAGTTTCTCACCCTTTTTTTGTATCATCTCAGTTACTTTTTCAAAAACTTTATAATTTGTACCTCTAAAAGAGTATATGGATTGTTTTATATCTCCAACAACAAATAATTTTCCATCATGTACTTTTTCAATATCACCTACTAAATTCTTAAGAATTTCAAATTGTATATCGTTTGTATCTTGAAACTCATCAACTAAAAAATATTTATATCTTTTTATCAAATCTTCTCTAACATCCTCATGCTCTTTTAAAAGCTTTAAAGTTAAAATTTCTAAATCATTAAAGTCAAGAAGTCCTTCCTTAAGTTTTAATTGGGTATATTTTTCATTTATTTTATATATTAAATTTGCCACTAAAACTTCAATTTTTTCTATCTTCTTTAACTTTTCACTATCATTTTTATAAAATTTACTTAAATTATCCATAGTTTTTGATAATACTTCATTTATATCACTGCCTTTTTCCCTTATTTTTCTATACATTTTTTTTATTTCTTTATTAAAAGTTCCCTTTGAAACATATTCTATACCAAATTGTTCAAATAAAGCATCAAAATGTTCTTCAAAAGATGTATCTTGTAAAAATTCCTCTATAACATCTTCAATTATTTTTGTTAATATAGTTTCAGAATCAACTTCCTCAATTATTTGATACATAGGCTCAAGCTCCAATTTATAATAATACTCCCTTATTATTTTATCGCAGAAGCTATGAAATGTTGAAATGTTTGCTTGATCTAATTTTTCCTTAATCTTTATAAGTTTGCTTTTCAAATTATCATTGCTTTTTAAAACAAACTGATTTACCAACTCTAAAATTCTACTTTTCATTTCTAAAGCTGCTTTTTTAGTAAAGGTTATTGCAACAATATCATCGATATCGCAGCTTGTCTCAAGTAAAAGCCTTAAAAACCTCCTAGTTAAAACCCGTGTTTTCCCTGAGCCTGCTCCTGCATGTAAAGCAATATTTTTGTTTATATCAAGAGCTAAAGCTTGTTCATCATTTACCTCATAAATCTCTTTTATTTTTTCTACATCCATTTTACCACCTTGCCTTCTTTAAAATCCTATCAAGCTCATACCTACATATATCTGAAAAAGAACAGCTAAATTTATTAAAACCTTTCTTTGGACAATTTAAAGGTAAAGTAAAATCTCCTTTTTTTATCCTTTCTATTCTTGATTCAATATGGCTTTTCTTTATATATTCAAGGACAGTATCAAAATTATCACAAGATAAAGTTACAGTTTTTCCTTTTACTCCAATTTTATTTTTTGTATCTTCTATTATAATTCCACTATACTTTGGTTTTCCTTCTTTTGCTGTATTTTTTATGCTGTAATATAAAAGAGCAATAGCTTTTGGGTCAAAACCTTTTTCCCTTAAAATATTCTGAACCACATAAAAGTAAGTTGAAATTTGAATATCATTCCCCTTTAAAATTCCAATTAAATTTTTATCTTTAACATCTCCTTTTTTATAATCATATACTACAAAATATCCTGTTGGTTTTCCATCTAATATCTCCATATCCACCCTATCTATTCTTCCTTTTATTTTAACACCCTCTATTATTTTTTCAGAAACAAAGGTATGCTCAACCAATATAGGTCTTAAATTGAATTTATTTAAAAATTCTATATCTTTCTTTAAGAAACTTTTAATAACATTTAAAATTTCTGCTTTCCTTCTTTTTATCAAAATATTAGTTTCTAAAATACCTTTTTTACGCATTATCTTCTCAACTATATCCTCAATAAAAAGCTCATCATATTCTATTTCATATCCTCTATCAATAAAATACTTATAATACTCCTTTAAAACTTCATGATATAAATTTCCTTCCGAAAGGTGAGAAAAAATGTCATCTTCCTCATCATATCCAACCTCAATAAGGTTTTCTAAAAAAAACTTAAAAGGACAATTTAAAAAATAGTTTATAGTAGATACACTAAAAGCATATTCACAATTAAAAACTTGAGCCTTGTTTTCACCAACTAACCCATCATAATTTGTAAACTTTTCACTCCATCTTAAAAACTCCATTTCCTTCCCCTTTTGAATATAACTTAAAGTCAATTCATCAAGTTTTTGTAAAAATTTTGCATCATCATAAAATCCTAATGAATAAGAGTTTATCAATTCCTTTTTGGTATATATGTTTTCTATTTTTAAATTAAATCTATCCCTCATGCACCTTTGATAAAGTTTTTTTACCTTTTCCTCAATTCCTAAAGTAAAAATAACCTCATCTAAAAATGCAGACTTTATAATATATGACCCATCTTCATTAGATGTTCTATAACTTAAAAAAATACCTTTTTCACAAGATGCTATTGACATTATAAACCTTATTTTTTCTTTATCATATTCAAAGGATCTTGCTCCAAGGTTTATTCCATTTTTATAAAAAATTTCCTTTTCCCTTGACGTATATATCCCTGAAGTCCCAAAGTTTCTAGGAAAAATTCCTTCATTAAGTCCTAAAATTAAAACATAATCATAACTTATACCTCTTATAAGATCTGGGGATAAAACTTTTATTCCATAGCTTGGTTTATTTTTTAAAGTAACTGAAACTTCATTAATATTTTCATTTATAATTTCTATAAATTCTTCAAAGGATATACTATTTCGCAAAAGCTTATAGGAATTATTAAGCTCCTCTAAAAGATCTAAAAAAGCTAACAGAGCTTTCATGTCCCTTAATGCAATATCAATTGGGATCAAACCTTCTTTATATGCCTTCATTATTTTCTGCTTTACTTTTAGCTTATCAATTATGCCTACAACCATCCCCTTAAAATTTTCAAATAAATCATTATCTTTTACTTTTAAAATTGAATCTATAAAATCAATCCATTCCTTTAATTTTTTTATATTTTCCTTTAATTCAAAATCGCTGTTAATAAGCTTTTCAATATATTCCCTTGTTTTTTCACCTTTATATGTTAAATTTAAAACTTCCCTTAACTTTTCTTTATCATCTAAATCAAAAAGATAAGGGGATAACAATACATCCTCTAGTTTATTTTTATCAAACAAATCGAATTTTAAAGTAATTAAATTTAAAATACTTCTTATCAATGGTATGTTTTTAAGATTTTCAAAATCAGCCAGCATTACAGGTATTTCATATTCGTTAAATATATCTAATATATAACTTTGATAGCTTTCTAAGTCATTTACTATTAAAGCTATTTTATCAAGTTCAGTTTCATCATTCATTATAATATCTTTTATTATCCTTGCCGCTTGTCTTACTTCATCTTCAATACAAGGAGCATTAATAATCTTTAAGTTTAAATCTTTTTCTAACCTTTCAAAAGTAAAAAGCTTTTTAGCTAAAAGCTTAAAATCTCCAGTTTTATTTTCTTCATAAATTTCTACCTTCAAATCTTTATATACCCTTAAAATTTCCTTTTCTATAAATAAATCTATAAAATCAGTTCTTAATGGTATATTACCTATAAAATTTATATTGTTATAACAATTCTTTATAGATTTTAATAAAGCTTCTTCGTTTTTAAATATATCTAAGTAACCATCTAAGACTATAAGCTCAACATCCTTTAAATACTGAGAATCTTTAACATTATCTGATGCAAACCTTAAAAGATCATCCATATCATAAAGTTTTAACCTATTAAGTTTTTCTTGATATTTTTCATAAATCCTATAAACGTCTAAAGATTTTAACTTTATTCGACTATCTTCTATGGAATTAACTTTATCTAAAAATTCATTTGGCGATAAGTTTTCTTTTTTTATTCTCCTTATTGTATTATATAAACTAATAACAAACCCCTTCTTTAAAGCAACCATATTAAAATAACTTATATCATTTAAGTTTTCCTTTATAACCTGTTGTAATATAATTAACGAAGCTTTTGTAGATATTAATTCCCTATCTAGTTTATCCATTACAATATTTCTTGCAAGATCATCAAAGGTAATTACATCTATGTAAAAAAGTCCCCCCAAATTCTCCATTATTTTTTCCCTTGCAAAACTTATAACTTCCCTTGAAGGAGCAAGATATACAACCTTCTTGCCTTTTTTTATAACTTCAATACATTTTTTAAACATAAAATCACCCTCCAGCTTTATTTTAGTATAACTAGAAGGTGATTATCAATTAAACTTCATTTTAAAATTTCTTCTGCCTTTGTATAAACTGCTCTTTTTACAAAATTATAAAGTCCTAAGGCAATTGCTCCTCCCAAAGCTCCTGTAAAAAATGACACTAAAAGCATAAAAAACTTATCATTTACTTTAGGCGCAAATATTAACATGGCTAATAAACTCCCAACAAAATTTGCTAGTCCTCCTGATAATATAGCCTTTAAAAACTCATTTATTTTTATAAAAAATATTAAATCCACAGCAATCCCAGATAAAGGATAAGTTATTAAAACCCAAAATCCCCACTTTCCTGCAAATCCTAAAATCAAAACCAAAATAGCTTGAATTAAAGAAAACAAAGTAGCACAAAATTTTTTGTTAATAAAAAATGCTATTAAAACAATCCACATCATATAAATACATCCCACTAAAATTCCTGCAATAGGTAAAGGCCCTGCTAAAATCTTTAAGTAGGGCTTTGTAATTACCGAAATTGCAGCAATAAGTGAAATTAAAATCATCTCTTTGATAGTAAATCTCATGTTTATCCCCCTTTTATAACAGTTATAACAGAACAATTTTTAGTATTTAATAAAATTAATTCATCCTTATACTTTATAATTTCATCTTTTAATAAATCAAAAACCATGCTCCTATTTAATTTTTCACCTAGTCTTTCACATACAAATTTATAGATATCGTCATAATCTTTAAAGGTCTTATGAAAATTTATTTTAAAAAAATTAACAGAAAAAGCACAATTTTTTTCATCAAGCATTTTTACAATATTTAAATAGGGCTTTGAAGTTTTTACTTCTTTATTTAAAAAATTTAAAATCTTATAAAGGCTAAATTCATACTCTTTACTTTTTGTTTGAGTAATTATAAATATATATTTTCTAACTTTACTGTAAAGTTTTTCAAACTGATAAGGATCCTTTAAAGAATTTGCAGCAAAAGCACATATAGCAACATCACATATAGGAGGATCGAAATATTCAAAGGAAGATAAATGGCACTTTATATTTAAATTTTGCCTTTTTACTTCATCAATTAAAGCATCAAACATGTAGATTGAAGAATCTACCGCAACAAGCTTTGCTCCAAGCTTTGATAAAGGCACAGAAAAAGTTCCAGGACCACTTCCTATATCTAAAATAGTAATATCTTTAAAACTGCCAACAATTCCTTTTATAAACTCTAAAATTTTTTTGGATAATCGTTTATATCAAGTTTTAAATCCTTTACATATTCTTTAGCCTTTAATCTATCTATATTAAAAGTCCTTTTACCCTTTAGAGGAATATTTAGACGTTTTAAATAATCAATTATTTCATCAAAAATATAATCCCTATTAGACAAAGTAACATCAAATATTACAACATCCTTCCTGTTTTTTATTGTATTTAAAAATTCATTATTACATTTTTTTAAAACTCCAATAACTAATTTACTACTATCAAGTATTTCAAATACCTTATTTTTAAAATTTTCTGCCTGTATTTCAAAAAATCCTATTTCATCCATAACAATACAATCTCTATAATTTAAACTATTCGTTAATATTTCTACGCCAACAGTTTCAAAAATGTCTTTATAAATTTCTGGCAGTTTATGTTTGTTTATTTTACCTATTATGTTGTTACATCTACCATCATATAACGAAACCATATCAAACTTAATTTCATCTCTATAAACTATCTTTTTCTCATAAAATCCTCCAATCGAACAATCTATTTTATTGACAATTTTAAATAATAATGTGCTCTTTCCAATCCCTTTATCTCCTGTTAAAAATATATTTTTCATACTTATCACCCATTTTTTATAAATATTTCTATAAAACACTAGAAATTCCTTCTAAAATCAAAAATTAAAATAATAAGAATCCCCACTCGAAGGTGAGGATTCTTATTCAAATACCTTAACTAGTTTGTTAAACATATCTTGATTTTGCTTTATTTTATTTTCATTACCTAAAACACATATATATTCTTGTTTTAATGTATCTTCTATCACATTCTTTAAATTCTTTATCTTTTGAAGGGTAGTATCTAAAACTTCTTCTCTTTCTCTTTGAATATCCTCATAAGTTATTCCTCTCATATAGTTTTTATCAGAAACTCTTCCCTTCATAAATGGATTTAATGGATAATCTAACTTACTCATAGTTCCAATTATATATTTTGTCATTTCTCTATCATCAATTTCTAATTTTTCTATATATTGAGGTACTTCATCATAAGCCTTTAAAGTTTCCTTAAGGTTTGGATCTCTATAGGAAGCAAAGGTTAACGTTCCATTTCTTTCAATGTTCATAAAGCAGCCATATGCTCCCCCTTGAACTCTAACCTTATTCCATAAATAATCAAGGCTTACAATTGTCCTTAAAACCTGCATTGCACCATTATATTCATATCCAAGCCTTCTGTAATTGTATCCCTTTGCAACATATTGAACATTTGCCTGTGTTAATAAACCTTCATTATCTTTTGAAACTTTAATATTAAAATCTACTTTGTTTAATTTTTCTTTATTTAAATCATCTAAGATAAAATGAATATTTTTCTCATAAACACTTAAGTCCTTTTCTTCACATGTTAAGCTTAACAATAAATTGTTTATATTAAATATCCTATCCTTAACCAATTTAAGCTTTTCTATTAATTCATTTTCAAATGTATCAAAATTTTTTTCTAAATTTGCAATGAACTTATAATATTCTGTTCCCGACATTATTTCATTTAACTTTCCTGCCTTAGAAAAATATGAAACAAGCCTTTTAGAAGCTACACTGTGTCCTCTATCAATCATTATCATTTCCAATCTTGACTTTGTCTGCTGAATTATTTCTTTTATCTTCTTCTTATCATCAAACAAGGTCCTGTTTATTATTTCTCCTATAATCTCTAACATCTTAGGCGTCTTATCGGCTAAGCACTTAGATTCTATAACAAATATAGGCTTAAAGGCTTCTATATCATCAACTCTTTCTATTATTTCAGTATAGAATCTTATTCCACCAATATTTATATCTATTTCTTTAGCAAGCTCTTCATAGCAATAATTTTTAGTTGATAACTTTCCTAAAAGACTTCCTAAAAGGGAAGCATAAGGTAAAAGATTATAATCAACCTTATCAACATCAAAGTAGAAATTCGTATAAACTATTTTATTTGTAAAAACTGGATGAAAAAGTAATTTACAGCCATTTAAATTCTTTTCTACAAGTGGAAGTTTATCTGCTTCCCTTTTTATATCGCTTATTGAAAGAACTGGTATAGTTTCAAGGGCCTCCTTGGAATCTGGAGTTTCTTGCCTTTTTAAAAGTTTTTTAGTGTTTTCAATAATTTCATTTAGATTTTCATCCGACATAGATTCCTTTATCTTTTTAAGTTTTTCCTTTAACGCCCTTTCCTTCTCATCTAAAAGACCTTTCTTAGGCTTCAAAACTAGTAATGAAGCATGTTTATTATTTATTAAATACTTTTCAATTAAATTTTCAAAATATCTTCCCTTCATCCCTTCTTTTATATTCTTTAAAGGAACATCATATTCTAAGTAAACCGTCGGATGAGCATCATAAAGCCAACTATTCATTACTTTTATTCCATATAACAATCCCTTAGGAGCTGAATCGTGCTCTGCCTCCCTCATTTGGAATTCTATTTTATTTATAGAAGCTTCAATTAACTTTTTATCAATTCCTTCCTTTACAAGCTTTCTTAACGTTTCAAATACCACTTCTTTAAATTTATCTTTTTTATCAATTTCAGATCCCTTTACTATTATGCTAAACATTGGTTGAAGCATGCTTCCTTCAAAACTTCCAAATACATCTTTACCCAATCCTGCATCTATAAGAGCCTTTTTCAAAGGTGAAGCAAAAGTTCCAAGAAGGATATGTTCTAATATCTCAAGGGCCAACGCTTCCTCTACATTTCTAGAATCTCCAGTTACAAAGTTTAAGCTTAAGAAAGTCTTTTCCTTTTCATCTTCATCCTGCGCAATAGGATAATCCATCACAAACTCCTTTATCTCATCAAAAGGAGGCTGAAATTCTATTTCAGAATAAATTTCTGTTTTATCAAAATCTTTTAAATACCCATCTATAAATTCAAGTTCTTTATTTAAATCACCGTTTCCATACAAGTAAATATAACTATTTGATGGGTGATAATATTTCTTATGAAAATCCAAAAAAGCCTCATAAGTAAGCTCAGGTATATAATCAGGATCTCCTCCTGATTCATATCCGTAGGTAGTATCAGGAAAAAGCGTTTCGCTTATTTTTCTAAAAAGTATTCCTTCAGGCGATGAAAAGGCTCCCTTCATTTCATTATATACAACGCCTCTATATGTAAGTTCACCTTCTTTATCAAACAACTCATAATGCCAACCTTCCTGCATAAGTATCTCTTTAGTCTTATATATGTTTGGATAAAACACAGCATCAAGGTAAACATCCATAAGATTAAAAAAGTCCTTTTCATTTTTACTTGCAACAGGATACATAGTTTTATCTGGATAGGTCATAGCATTTAAAAACGTCTGCAAAGAACCTTTTATAAGCTCAACAAAGGGCTCCTTTACTGGATACTTTCTTGAACCGCATAAAACGGAATGTTCAATAATATGAGGCACCCCAGTATTATCGCTTGGAGGAGTTCTAAAAGAAATTGAAAAAACTTTATTATCATCATCATTTTGTATCTTTAAAAGCCTTGCCCCACTTTTTTCATGCTCAAATATGTAAGCTTTGGAGTTTATTTCTTTTATATCTCTTATCTCATAAAGCCTAAATCCGTGATAAACTTTGTTTACTTCCATAATTTACCTCCTTTTTCTTTAGTAAATTATAAATTGGTAAGATATATAAATACACTGCAAACAATAAAAATATATCATTAATTCCCATTATACCAGCTGGAACAGCATAGGCTATATTCCATGGAATAAGTGGAGCTATCACTATAGCAGAATTTTCAATATCTAATGCTAATTTATATTTATCTTTATAAATCCCTTTTACGAACTGGAAGGTAAGTATTACAGCAAGAACCTGAGTAAAACCTATCATAGAAGCTAATATGCTAACCAATAATGTAGTTGAAGTATCTCCAATTTTTTGACTTAGACTCTTTATATCCCCTTCTAGTTTTTGTAGCATTTTTGTTTCCTCAAATATACCACTATAGGCAGAGGATAAAAATACTATAACTGATATCTTAAGCATAGAAATTATTCCTCCGCCTTTTATTATTTGTGCTACTAAATTATTATTATCAATTTTAAACCCAACTATCATATATTTTAATGTTTCAGCTAAACTTCTGTTTTGAACAAACAAATCTAGTAAAATTGAAGATATTATGCTTAAAGTCATAGATTTTTTAACATCTACTTTAAAAAACGATAATACAACAATCAATGCTGCAGGAATTAAAAGATAGGGTGTTAATATAAATTGAGATTTCAACTCATTTATAAGCCTTTCATTTTTAAAAGTTACATTTAAATTTAAAGATAAAACTAAATAAATTATAATTGTTAAAAAAGTAGGAACTATTGAACTTTTTATCATGTTTTTTATATTTATATAAAGCTTCGTATCTGTCAAATTAGCTACAAGATTAGCACTTGAAGACATAGGAGAACACCTATCTCCAAAAAAAGCACCTGATAAAACAGCCCCTGCTGCTAGGCTAGTATTTACTCCTGCTCCCTTTGCAAGGATAATAAATGAAACCCCTATAGTTCCTACAGTTCCAAAAGCACTTCCTATTAGACAAGATGCAATACTGGAAATTAAAAAGGTATATACAAGAAAAAGTTTAGGATTCATAAATCTAATTCCTAAGTAAACAATATATGGTACAACACCTGAGGATAACCATACCCCCATTACTGCACCTATTAAAATAAAAATCTTTAAAACAATAAAAGACTTCTTGCCACCATTTAATATCATATTTAAAATATTTTTTACGCTAAACCCCATTTTAAATGAATATAAACAAAAAAACAAAAGCCCTATAAAAAGAGGAAATATAATAGAAATATTAAAAATCATAGAAATAAAAATTAATATAAACAATGTCAAAAAAATTAAATAAACCATTTTATCCCCCTTTTAATATTTTACTTAAAATTATTATAAACCAATAAATTCCACATCTCAACAATTAATATTAACAGGTATTTTATCTGATATACTCACTTCATCTAAAGTTATACTACATTTATAAGCTAAAATTTCCACGCCTTTTTTATATGCTTCTTTCAAAAGAAAAGCAAACTTTTCATCTATATCTTTATAGGGTTCAAAACAATTTACAAAGTCCATAAAAGCTATAAAAACTATCTTAGCTTTATATCCCATTTGAACTGCTTTTATAAGTTCTTCTATATGCTTTTTCCCTCTTTCAGTGGGGGCATCTGGAAATTTTGCTATTTTATTTTGTTCAAAGGTTGCACACTTTACCTCAATAAAAGTCTTAAAAGGCCCATCTATAAAAAAATCAAATTTGCTCTTTAAAAAATTTTCCTCCCTTTTTATTATTCCTTCACCTAAACTTATAGTATTATCCCTTAACGCACATTCTAAAACATTATTTGCCATAGAAGAATTTATACAAACCAGTCCATCTTTTTTTTCAACAAACATTAGAGTCCATTTTGTTTTTCTATTTTTCTTATCATTTTTTACTAAATAAATTTTAGCATCCTCAACTAAAAGTTCTTTTAGCCTCCCAGTATTAGGAACATGGCAAAGCTCATAATTTTTTCCTATTTCCACTATAGCTTCAAACCTATTAAGCCTTTTTACAAATCTTCCTTCAACCTTCTTCCCTTCAATCTTAAATCCCACCATAAATCCTCCTTTAAAATATTTTTTAAAAAGAATAATAATACTCTATGAAAATGTCAATATTTGTATGTTAATTTAAACAAAGATATAATATAATAAAAATATGGAAAAACCCAAAAATCTAATGTCTGACTATTTTAAAGAAAGGAGCATTAAAAATGAAAAAAATAATCTCTCTTATTATTTTAACCCTTATGTTCATTTCCTGCTCAAAAACTCCAAATTCTAATCAATTCCCTGAACCTAAAAAATATACGGTAAAAGACTACTTTCCATTTATTGCTGATAGAAGAATGAAATATCAAGGACTAGGAAATGAATATGCAGAAATGGATGTTTATGTAGATTTTATAAAGAATAATAGAATTCAACTAAGAATATTAAACCCTGGAACTGTTTTAGCCCAAGTTTATGAAATAAAGGATGGTGAACTAAGGCTTATAAAGTCTCAAGAAGAATTTTATTATAGGGATAACATAATAGATTCTAAAAGCGAAAACCCTGATATACTTTTAAAAGAACCCATTAAAGTTGGCACAGAATGGACAACTAAAGAAGGATACAAACGATATATTTCTAACTTAGAAAAAGAAATAGAAACTCCTTATGGAAAATTTAAAGCATTAGAAGTTACAACTGAAGGTAAAGATTATAAAACATATGATTATTATGTATTAAACATAGGACTTGTGAAAAAAATTTTTGAAACAAATAACAACAAAATAGAAACAAATCTTGAAAAAATTGAAAATAACGCTTCTTTAATTCAAAATATTGCATTTTATTATCCTGACTTTTTAAAAGAAAAAATAGCATTTAAAGAAGAGACTATAAAATTTAAAACAAACGAATCTACCATTGAAAAATTTGAATCCCTACTTAAAAATCCACCAAGGGAAGGCTTAACTAGAGTATTAAGTCCAAATACAAAAATAAACAACATGTATTTTAATCCTCAAGAAAATAAAATATATATAGATCTTTCAAAAGAATTCATAACCGAAATGAATGCAGGCTCTTCTCTTGAAGCGATGATAATTCAAAGTCTTGTCAATACCCTTTGCAGATACTATAACACCGATAAAGTTTATATATCCCTTGATGGCAACCCCTATGAATCTGGACATATAGCTATAAATAAAGATGAATTCTTTAAACCAGATTATAAAAATACCATTGAAGTAAAATAAAAGTCCCCCTAACTAATGGGGGACTAAATAACAATACCAAAAACTTAATATTAAATTTTTATAAGCTCATATTCCATACTACCAAGGCCTATCTCTTCTCCATGCTTTAGGGTAGCTCTCCAATCGGTTTTATTATGAATACTTGTAAATTTATCAACTTCTCCATCAATATAAATATGCTCAACAGAATCTAATGCACAACCACAAAGTGAAGGAGCACTATTTACCATATCAACACATGCTTTATCAAGAGCAACAGGGTCAAAGGATGCAGCAATACCTAAATTAGGAACTATAGGCATATCATTGTTAGACCAGCAGTCACAATTTGGTGAAACATCCATAATAAAATTGATATGAAAATGGGGCTTATCTTTTAAAACAGCATAAGCATATTCTGCTATTTTTTCGCTTGCAATTACAGCTGCCTCATCCCATTTAACTTGTGCTGCACTGTATTGGCATACTGCAACACATTGTCCACATCCTACGCACTTTTCATAATTAATAACCGCTTTTTTATTTTCATCTAAATAAATAGCATCATGGGCACAATTTCTTACACACATACCACACCCTACACATTTTTTAACTTTTATAACAGGCTTTGAAGATGAATGCATAAAAAGTTTTCCGCCCCTTGAACCTGAACCCATACCAATATTTTTTATAGCTCCTCCAAATCCTGTCATCTCGTGACCTTTAAAATGATTCATTGATATTATTATGTCGGCATCAGCTATAGCAGAACCTATCTTTGCAGACTTAGTGTGCTTTAAATTAACCTCAATTTCCCTATATTCTGTTCCTTTAAGTCCATCGGCAATTATTATTTGGCATCCAACCGTTAAAGGATTAAAACCATTTTCATAAGCTGCATCAAGATGATCAAGTGCATTATGCCTTCTTCCTGTATATAATGTATTAGCATCAGTTAAAAACGGCTTTCCCCCTAACTGTTTTATAATCTTAACTATTCTTGCCGCATAATTAGGCCTTATGTAAGCTAAATTTCCTGGCTCACCAAAGTGAATCTTTATGGCAACATACTTATTCTTAAAATCTATATTCTCAATTCCAGCTGTCTTTACAAGTTTTTCAAGCTTATCCAGCATATTAAACCCAGGTTTTGTTCTTAAATCAGTAAAATATACCTTTGACTTTGGCATTTGTATACCTCCTTTTAATATTCTCATATTATTATACTCTTGTATGGTAAAAATTTAAAGCTCATTAAATTTCATAAATATTTATTATATTTTATATTTTTGCATAACTTAACATAATTTTAACATAAAAACTTGCATAATTATAAATTTTTGTATTGACTTTGCTTAAAATTGATGTATATTTATTAATATACACGCACTGCTTATACTAAAAAACATACAGAGAGGTGAAAGAAATGGAAAACAACACAAACTTAAAAAGAGAACTTGGCCTTGCTGCAGCTACTGCAATAGTTGTTGGAAACATGATAGGATCTGGTATCTTTATGGCTCCACAAGGACTTGCAGCAGCATCTAATCCAAAGGCAACTATAATAGCATGGATAATAACTGCCCTTGGCTCAATGCTTCTTGCATTAAGCTTTGCAAATATGGGGGCAAAAATGCCAAAAACAGGTGGTCCAATAGTATATACAAAAGCAGCCTTCGGGCAATTTGCTGCATTTTTAATAGCATGGACATATTGGATAGGCTCTTGGGTAGGTAATGCAGCAATAATTACTGCATTTATGAGTTATTTAACATACTTTTTTCCTATATTTGGAGAAAACAGAGCTTTAGCGTTTATAGTTTCATCTTTAATACTTTGGATTTTCACATATATAAATTATAAAGGAGTTAAGGAAGCAGGTATTATAGGAATTATAACAACTGTTTTAAAAATAGTTCCTTTAATCATTTTCTCAATAATAGCTCTTATGCATTTTAATCCTTCATATTTTAATACTGCATCTTCTCCTGAAGTTAACAGTTTATCAACCGTTCCTGCTGCAATTGCTATAACCCTTTGGTCATTTGTAGGACTTGAATGTGCAACAATTCCAGCAGGAGAGATAAAAAATCCTGAAAGAAATATTAAACTTAGTACAATTTATGGAACTTTAATAACAGCACTAGTATATATTCTTATAAGCATTCTCGCTATAGGAGCTATGCCTCAAGGTAAACTTGCAACATCTAACGCTCCCCTTGCAGATATCATAAACTACGCAACAGGTGGAAAATGGGGAGGAACATTAATAGCCCTTGGTGCAGCAATTTCAACCCTTGGAGCAACTTCAGGATGGATACTTGTTACGGCAAGAAGCTCCTTTGCTGCTGCAGAAGAAAAAATGTTTCCAAAAGTCTTTGCTAAAGTTCACCCAAAATATCAAACACCATCTGCTTCACTTATAATAAGCGGTATAGCAACTAACATTTTGCTTATAATGAACTATGTATCAAGCCTTACTTCAGCATTTAATTTTATGCTTCTTTTAGCTACGCTTTCTTTCTTACCTGCATATTCATTTACTGCTGCCGCTGAAATATTACTCCTTAAAAATAAATCAGAAAACTTTAATCTATTTAGATTTATTAAAAACTCTTTTATATCCTTACTAGCCTTTGCATACTCTATATATGCAATATACGGAACAGGTGCTGAAGTTGTAATGTATGGATTTATATTAATGCTAATAGGTATCCCCTTCTATGTATATCAAAGAATTCAAAATAAAACCAACTATGATATAAGTAGCCAAATATAAACCCCTAAAGGAAAGCCTTTAGGGGTTTTTGTTATTTTTTACTTTTTAATACTTTTATAGTCTCTTTTAATAACACAATTGAAAGTATAAATAGCACTATAGCAATTACAAACAACATATAATTTCTAGCTATAAAGTAATTTTTAATTAATAAAATAAGTGCAGATAACGTTACACAGAACATAAATATCATAGGAATAAGTGTAACAACCCTGTTTTTACCTATCCTTGTAAGCCAAGCTGTAATAGCTAGTAAAGCTAGAGCTGCAAGAAGTTGATTTGCTGAACCAAAAATTGGCCAAATCCTTTGATATCCGTAAGCTAAAACCAAAGAAGAAGATAAAATCGTAATTAAAGTTGCTACATATTTATTAGTCAAAATTGAATCCTTTCCAGAAACAGTTTCAAAAAATTCTTGGAATATATATCTTCCTAATCTTGTTGCTGTATCTAAGCTTGTTAAAGCAAAAGCAGTAAAAGATAATATGATAAATACTTTTCCAAACTCTAGAGGAACTCCAAAACTATTCATAAACGTTGCAACACCATTTGCAAATATCATAGCTGGAGTTCCTTCAGCCTTTGATACATAAGCTACAGAAATCAAAGCAACTATAGCTAACATCCCTTCAATAAGCATAGATCCATAACCTACAAGTCTTGCGTCCTCTTCCTTGTCAATTTGTTTTGCAGAAGTTCCTGAACTTACAAGGGAATGAAAGCCTGAAATTGCACCACAAGCAACAGTTACAAACAAGATCGGGAAAAGATATTGAACCCCTGTTTTTGTTGTAACTGCAAATCCTTTAAAAGCAGAAAGCTGAAGATTAGGATGCATTATGAAAATTCCTATAAGTCCTCCAAGAAGCATAGCATAAAGCATAAAAGAATTTAAATAATCCCTTGGTTGAAGCAAAAGCCAAACAGGTAATACAGAAGCTAAAAATATATAAATAAGAAGTATTATATACCAAGCTGATTTTGACAAAGCTAATATAGGGAATTTATATCCAAACCATATTGCAACAAAAAGCAAAGCCACACCTATTATTGTAGATACTGCAACACTGTATCCCTTTCTATAAACCATAAATCCGAACAAAACTGCAAGAATCATAAAAAACATAGAAGATGTTGCTGCTGCAGGACCTGCTTGAAAAGTTTTAATATCCGGATTATATGCAAAGGATGATGCCACAATGTCTGTAAAGGCTGCTACAACTAAAACCAAAGTAAGCCATGCAAAAAGATTAAAAAGTATTTTTCCTCTCTTACCTATATTTACCTCAATTATTTCTCCTATGGATCTACCTTCATGTCTTATAGATGCTAAAAGAGACCCAAAATCATGAACTCCGCCTACAAATATGCTTCCAAGAACAATCCAAAGATACACAGGAAGCCATCCAAAAATAGCAGCTTGAATAGGTCCTGCTATAGGGCCTGCCCCCGCTATCGAAGCAAAATGATGTCCTAAAAGAACTTTGGCATTTGCAGGAACATAATCTACCCCATCATACTTAGTATGGGAAGGAGTTGGTCTTTTAGGATCTATTCCCCACTTTTTTGCAAGGTACCCTCCATATAAAGTATAAGCAAGTAAAAATAAAACTGCACCTAAAATGATTAGCCAGAGCGAATTCATAAAATCCCCCCTTTATTTTAAGGTGCTTCAAGCACCCTTTTTAACATTTTTGAATTTTTACTGTAAATAATTTCTTTACAGGATAAATCAACTAGTATAATTCTAACTTCACTCCAACCATGTAAATAAAACTTATATATTTTTTTATACTTAAAATCCTTTATAAATTTCTTTACATCATTTGTTAAATTTTCAGCTATTAAAAAACCTGTTATAAAAGTTGACATGTGGTTTGAGTTTGGTTTTACAAAGTCTTTGTTTATGTTTATAAGTTCATCAACAAAGCTTTTTACTTTATTTATATCTAAAAAACAAACTTTTTTTACAAAAATATATTCACTATTTTCGTAGCAATCTATTATATCTTTTTTAGTTAAGAAGGTTCTTATATTTTTTACATGGCTTTTAGCAAATAAATCATATTTTTTTCCTCTATATTCAAAGTTATAGTATATATCAAAATTTTTCTTTAATTTATCTTCTAATAAGCCTACAATATTATCCTTCATAAAAATCCCCTCTTTGTAAATATTTATTAATACTTAATCACATTTATTACAGTTTTTAAACAGAATATTTTTTATCAATCTGAAAATACTAAAACTGTAAATATTAAAAATAGAGGTGATTTAAATGAATTTAACTCAAAAGGAAAGAATGCTGCTTCAAGACCAAAAAGCCCATGAAGAATTATGTATTAAAAAATACACAACCTATGCTCAACAAGCAAAAGACCCTCAACTTAAACAACTTTTTATGCAACATGCACAACAAGAACAACAACACCTTAATACAATAAATCAAATTTTAAACGGCCAAGTTCCAAATTTAAATCAACAACAAAATCAACAAAATAATCAATCTTACCAAACTCCAGTATCTTCTCAAAGCCCGTTAGGCAATCAAAGCGATGCAGATTTATGTAAAGACCTTCTTGCAACAGAAAAATATGTATCAAACACATATGATATTTCAATATTTGAATTTAGAGATCATAACATAAGACAAATTCTTAACCACATACAAAAAGAAGAACAAGAACACGGAGAAGCAATTTTTAAATACATGGAAAGCAAAGGAATGTATCAAGTACAATAAAAAACACTTTATGGAAGACTAAAAGTCTTCCATAAAGTGTTTTTTACCTTACAAAAGCTTGAATCAATAACATTATTATTGAAAAAGCTCCAATATAGCCCATAAGAGGCATTATAAATTTCAACCACTTATCATAAGTAACATCAACAAGTCCTAAAGTAGCGAGTATAAGACCCGTTGGTGTTATAAAAGCAATCAATCCTTGTCCATATTGATATGCACTTACAATTATATCCCTTGGAAGTCCAACTGAATCAGCAAGGGGCGCTATAATTGGCATTGATAAAACTGCAAGTCCTGATGATGATGGAATAAAGAATCCTAATACTATAAATATTAAAAGTATTACAATAATAAACACAACAGGATTCATACCTTCAACTAACTTAGACGCATAATAAAGAATAGTATCTGAAATTAATCCATTATCTAATATTAGGTTAATACCTCTTGCTACACCAATTATTAATGCTACTCCCACAAGATCAGCAGCACCAGAAATAAACCTGTTTACAAAATCCTTTTCCTTCATTCTTGAAAGGAAACCTATAATTAAACTTACAGCTAAGAACAGTGTTGTCATTTCTGTAAACCACCAATCTTGTGTTGAAACTCCCCAAATCATAACAGCAAATGCAAGTCCAAATATGATAAGCATAAGCTTGCGTCTTAATGTAAATTCAGGAACTTCCTTTTTATCATGATTTTTTAAGAATTTTTCTTCGATTTCTTCTTTTTGACTATAAATTAACGAATTAGCAGGATCTTTTTTAACCTTATTAGCATATCTTACTATATAAACTATAGCAATTATATTAGCAATTATCCAACCTATAAATCTCATAGTTAATCCTTCTGTAAAAGTAATACCTGCAGCATTTGAAGCTATAACTGAAGCAAAAGGATTTACAGTAGAAAACATGGTTCCTACTGAAGAACCCATATATACCGCTGCAATACATACAAGAGCATCATATCCTGCTGCTATAAACACTGGAATAAGTATAGGATAAAAAGCTATAGTTTCTTCTGCCATTCCAAAGGTAGTTCCTCCTACTGCAACTAAAGCAGTAATTATTACAATAAGCAAAAATTCCTTTCCTTTTGTTGCCCTTGATAAACTTGCTATACCTGCATCAAAGGCTCCTGTGCTGTTAAGAACTCCAATTAGTCCACCAATTATAAGAACAAATACTATAATGTCAATAGATTCTTGAATACCTTTTATTGGAGCTTGAAGGACATCTATAATCCCTTGAGGATTTGCCTCAACCCTTTCATACGTTCCTGGAATGGCTATAGGTTTATAAATGCTTCCATCTTCAAACTTTTCTATTTTTATCTTTATTCCCAGCTTGTCCAATGTCTCCTGAGTTCCTGGAAGTTCCTGTGTGCTTCCATCAGGTTTTGTAACCACAAAAATCTTTTTATCTCCATCATATTGTAATTTTGCAAAAAGTCCCGATGGAACTATGTAGGTTAAAATAGCTGCAAATATTAAAACGATAAATAATACCGTAAAGGCTGTAGGGAAACTTCTTTTTTTCTTGCTCATTTTAAAACCTCCTTGTTATGTCAAAAAATGATGTAAAATTATAAAATAATTTTAACAATTTTCTAATTTATTATAACATTTGGTCATTTTTTTGGCAATATAAATTTTATTAACATAAACTTTAACCTTAATTATAACATAAAAGGAGTGATCATGATGAAAAACATAGTAGAATTGTTCCATTCCCAATCCCTCAAACCCACATAAAATCTACCTGGCATTTCCTGAGAGGCAATAAAGTTTTTCCGTTATTGAGTTGTTTTTATACTAAATTTTCCCAAACACTGCCCTATTTTGTGTGAAAAAAGTCTTTCCAAATGGGGAGTGTTAAGGAAAAAAGGAAGGTTCTATAATAAATGTTGGGGCGTAGCCCCGGCATATTTTTTTACAAAAAAAATATGCACCTATTTTAGATGCATGGTAAAATTAAATTAACCACAAAAAATCCTACCTAAAAGAAGGCATCCAACAAGTGCACACTAATAATTGTATCAAAAATTTACTCGGTTCTTGTCCTCGTTGTAATTCTGAAACTCGTAGAGTTCACGACTATGATGTTGTTAAAGATAGACAGTTTCATTTCCTATCAGACTACTTTAAAAAAATTAAAAATCGCGATAGTGTTGAATATTTTATTTGTGATATGTGGCAACCTTATATTGATTTAGCTAAAACTTACTTTAAAAATGCTATTATTGTTATTGATAAATTCCATTATATTAGGCACGCTATGTGGGCTGTAGAAGCAGTTAGAAAACGTGTTCAAAAAGATCTATCTGTTAAATTAAGAAAATACTTTAAAAGAAACAAAAAACTTATTCTCAAGAGATTTGACCTGCTTGATGAAGATTCAAAGTTAGCATTACAAGTTATGTTTTCTTATAATAGCGATTTAACTATTGCTCACACATTAAAAGAAAAACTATTAAAAATAATTGATACTGCCTCTTCTTCTAAAGAAGCTCGTACTTTATTAAAGGAATGGATAAGACTAACACAAAATAGTGGCCTTAAAGAATTTGAAAGATGTGCCAATACTTATATCAGGTATTTTAATGAAATAGTAAATTCTTTTGATATACCATATACAAATGCTTGTACTGAAGGCTTTAATAACAAAATTAAAGTTATTAAAAGAAATGCCTTCGGCTTTAAAAACTTTGAGAGATTTAGAAATAGAATTCTTCATTGCTGTAATTAAAGCAAATTATAATACCATATTATAGAAAACCAACTCCCGTTGGTCTTTTTGTCCTGCAATTTTTTGTGAGGAACTCTCCCCATCCAACCTATCTTTCTAGAATCACTCTCAAACAAGAAAGGACAGGCATTCTAATCGAATACCCGCCCCAACAATTGACAAAGAGCCAAAATATAAAACAGGGGCTATCTAAAATGATAACCTGATAGCCCCTGTTTTATATTTACAGTTGTTTTGTTCAATTTTTCATATCTTTTCTAAAAGCAAAATAAGCAAAAAAACAGCATACCAAAAGCGGTATATTAATTATTTTTCGTCAGATTTGCTCTATATTTTTTAATTTTAACTTACAAAATGTATAAAAGAAGTATGATTTACTCAATTGGCTTTATACCCATTTCATCTAATTTCCTCCATAAAGATGCCATAGCTTTTTCAGGATCTCTATAAAATACACTCCCTCTAACACGCCAAAATGTCCAACCAACTCTTTCTAATATACGCTGGCGTTCTATATCCTCTTCCCATTTATCAATACCGTGCCATTTATCTCCGTCGCATTCTATCGCCAATCTATTGCGAATTCCTTCTACTACCAAATCAATTCGCTTACCTAAATTCGCAACTTTTACTTGAGGTATTACTCTATACCCACGAGCACAAATAATTCTATAAACATCTTCTTCAAATTTTGATTCGAATAGATGTTTAACTTCATCTATTTTTTGTTGTACTCTATATGGATTTTGACAATACTTTAGCAAACGATATCTTGCACATTCTGGATTATTTATATCCTTTAATTGCACAGAATGAAACAAAAACATTTGGTCTCTTGCCCTGCTTGCTGCAACATTAAACCTTTGATAATCAGAACGCTTGGTTAATGCCCTAAACCTCACATTTGGTGCAACAACCATTGAAAGGAAAATTATATCTCTTTCATCGCCCTGGAAGAAGTATGCATCACCGCATATCAGCTTTCTTTCAACCATTTCTTTTTCTCCAATTGCCTCTCTTAAAAGTTCCTCAATAAGTTCTGCTTGATCATCTCCCTGAAGGGAAATAACCCCCATTGTCTTTCCATTATATTTTGGATCAGAACAAAGTTTCACAATATGTTTTACTATAGCTTCTGCTTCAGGTTTATTTATTACTTTAGTAGTATGTTCTTCCACAAATCCTTCCTCTACAAATATTGCTGATACAGGCGGTTCAAATATTTCATGAGACATTGGTAATCTTAATGGTATTATTTTCCCTTCATACATAAAATCATTACTAAATTGTATTATTTCAGGAACACTCCTGAAGTGTTCTTTTAATACAACTTTGTTTTCAAAAATTTGGTTTGCAATATCATAAAAACTTGTAGTTAGTTCGAACCTATTCGCATGTGGTATTATTCCAGATAAATACCTTTCTATGAGTTGATGCACTTCCTCCACATTTATTCCAATACTTTCAGGGCTTATCTGATTATCATCTCCAACTATCACTGCTTTTTTTGCTCGTAATAAAGCACACAAAGCAAATAAGTTACTCTGACTGCTTTCATCTACAATTATTACATCAAATAAATCATCCGTAAGTTTTATATTCTCGATTATCTTTTGTATAGGCATTATCCAAACTGGGATAGCTCCTTTACAAATCTGCATTTCTTCCCTTGCTTCTTTTCGATACATATTAGCATATTTACCTGTTCCCTTACCGATTTTTCTAACTGCTTGCACAAATGCATGCAAACTTTTCTTTTGTTCATATGTAGTTCTTTCAATTTGCGCAAGCCATGTTGATTTCGCAACAAGCTCTCTTAATATATGTGATTCCTTTTTTTCTTCCTCCTTCAACAATTCCTCAAATTTTTCTATATTAGTTGTTTCTTCTAAATCTTTTAGGTAAGTATCACATTGTCTCCATTGCCACGCTAATTTCCAATCATCAGGTGGTATTAAAGGTTCCCCCTGCCCACCTTGTTCAATTATCATTCTTACCCATTTAGGTGCTACTGCTTCAAGTCTATCTTTTAGGCTTGAATAAACATTATAATCTTCTTCTAACCCTTCAAGTCGAGCAATTTCCCAGTATTCTTTACTCCATAATTCTGTATCTTTTGTTTCACAAGCATTTAAAAGACTTATCCAGCTCGGATGAGCATTATTTGATTCCTTTCCGCGAATTAATAAGGTTTTTAATCTGTCAAAAAATGCATTGGCATCATTCCATTTTTTCTTTAATTCAAGGACTTCCATACCTTTATAAAGTTTTTCAAACCATTTTACATCGGTCCAAGCAGGTGTTTCTGGAATGCCCAAGCTTTTTAAAAATTCTTGCAAAGGTTTTACAACTTTATCATTCCATTGTAACCCTTTTTCTATTTTATCTATAAGTTCTTCTACATAAAAAGAAAATCTTGGTATTGAATTAGATAATTGTGGCCCTCCAATGTCTTTCATTATATTATTCCATTTTAATATTAACTTGTTTTTAATTTCATTTTTCTCTATATATTTGATAATTATATCAACATCATTTTCATTTTTTATTTCATGCCCGTCTAAAGATATTTTACTTTTATCCATTAAATACGCATATTTACGACCCGTAATGTTTTTAAAAAACCAACTTATCTGTTTAACGCCTTTTAGTTTTTCCTTTAAAACTTTTAAGTCTTCCTTTGCAATTGCAAAATCGATATCTTCAGAAAAAGCAATCTCATGTTCTATTAATTCCATATCAAGATTTTTTATTTGCTTAATCCTATCTCGACTTTCCTGAACAAGTACCTTCCATAATTCTTTTCTGTCCCCACCTGATATTGAATCCTTCATAATAAACTGTATCCAAGGTTCGTTTAACTCTTTTAGTTCATTAATTATAGACAAAATCTTTTGCTTATATGTATCTAGTTCGTTATATACATGTTGAGACACATTCCAATCCTTTATATAATTAGACTTTTCCGCTATTTGCTGCTCAATGCTTATAATATTCAATACATTTTCATTGAATATATGTGGATCAGGTAATTCTGAAGTTTTTGGTCTCTTTTTTCCTAAACTTTCTTTATCGCTCGTTCGTAACTTCCCCGCTAATTCAAAAAATTTTCTTATCTCTGCTTCCGATAAAGGACATTCTTGATCTATTCTTATAGAATCAGGCATCCAGTTATATTCAATATTTTCTTTTAGCCATTTTGCTATTTCTAAAGGAGTCATTTCACGATTACCAATACTAACCTTTTTGTTTTCCAATTCACCAGCCTGTTTAATTAAATTTTGATATCGAGTCTTCTTTTTCCTTGTTTCATATAATTCATTTCTCAGTCTTTCTATTTCCCTTTTTAAAAATTGCGGATCGTAGCTATCAATATTTTCAGTAATATTTTCTATTGAATTCTCTAATTCCTTCACAGAAGCATAATCTCCTCCCAATACACTTACACACAAATGTCTAATTTCTTCTGGGATCTTATCCCTTAAAACCCGCAATGCTCTCTCTTTTTCACTCGTCACCAACACTCTTTTCCCATGTGCAAGCAAATGACAAATTAAATTAGCAATTGTATGACTCTTCCCTGTGCCAGGTGGCCCCTGAACAACTACACCAGGACTTACAACCAACTTCTGAGCGATCAATTTTTGCTCATTATTTACTGGAAGAGGAAATAATAAATCTTCTCCAACAGAATCCCAATTATCTTGATTACTATTTGTTTCACATTCCTTCCTGTATTCTTCCAAATCATCAGTGGCAAGCAATTTAATAGTATCAGGAATAGGATAACCACTTCTTATCTTATCTATTGCTGTAATTAATTCTGCATGCCATATGCGTCCGCTGGTTCTCCTTAAAAATATAACAGGCGAATAAGTAATTACAGGAATTTCCTGTATATTTTGGGAGGGAAAATCTTCTTCTGAATATATCCCTTCAGGATTTATTGTATGCACTATCTCCTTTAATAGAGGATTTATTGATTCTTTATCCCAAACATTTATTTCTGCCTTTGGAATTTCTAATTCCAATTCTTGTAGCCTCTTAATATATGGTATTTCAAAACTGTTAAGCATATCAATTTCCAAATATGTTCCTTTACTTGTTGGTAAGAGTATAAAAATCCCATTTTTAGCATCAAACTGTAACTCTAATGGTGTTACAAGTACAGGTCTTTTAATCTTAAATCCATTAACACCCCATGTTAATAAACCATGCCCCCATGCAAGTTCAACATCTTCTCCTTCACGCTGAATTCTTTGATGTAATGTAAATAATTTGGTATATAACTTTTGAATTCTTTTTTTAGGCAAAGCTTTATTTACCCAAGGACGCCACGCATTCTCAATCCATTCCTTAAATACCTCTACTCTTTTAGGATCATCTTCAAAATTTTCGTAATCCATTTCATCTTTTTCGAACAATAAAGGATCATTATAATAAAGAGAATTTCTATTGCTTATTTCTTGCTTTCCTGGAACTTTACCTTTTCTAGGAATTTGCTTTTTTACTATTGGTTCCTTTTCAGGATCAGGCCAATAAGTTACCCACTCATTTAATATCGCTGGCAATTGGGGAACTGGTGGTAGCTCTTGTTTATGCACTTCAAGCCACGCTTCTTTATATTTTCCACTACCATTTAAAAAACACCCCTCATAATCCGGCAAATCTTTTTGCCAGATTACTTCATCATACTCTTCAATATTTCTAATTACTGTTTCATTCAAATTCTTAACAGCTAAAAGATATTCAAATATTTTGCAAACCTTATCCCTTATATCCATATATGGTACCCTCCTTTTGAAACAGAATTCCGAATAAATCATATAAGAACATAATTCATTTTTTTAAATCAAGCAGCATCTTCAAAAAGAGATACAGCCTGTTCAATGACCAATTTAACTACATTATCCAGCTTTTGTGGATCTTTGAAGCCCTTTCTTCTTAGTAATCTTTTTACTGTTGCCCTGATGGATGCCTTAATGTTTTCTTTTATAGTCCAATCTACCTGTCCCTCGGTTTTGCTTTTTATAATTCGCACCAGCTCTCTTGCAATTTCTTTTGCTTCTTCGTCATTTAAAATAGCCTCTTCCCCTTGACATACAATATCATAAAAGGCCATTTCTTCTTCTGTTAAGTTCATTTCTTTTGCCCGTTTGTCCATATTCTGCATTTCTTTTGCCAAATCAATAAGGTGCTTTATAACTTCGGCAGATGTAATAGCACGATTATGATACTTATTCAAAACTTTTTCTATCATTTCTTTAAAAGAGGCATACTTTACATGATTCTTCCTTATCTTAGCCTTAATCTCATCATTGAGCAGTTTACGCAAAACCTCAATCTGCAAGTTTTTATTTTCTTGCCCCATAAGTTTATCTAAAAATTCCTCACTCAAAATAGACAAATCTGGCTTTTTCAATCCAGCCGCATCAAATATGTCAATTGGTTTATCACTTGCAGCAACACCCTCCGAAATAATCTGTTTTATCGCACTGTCCAGCTCTTCAATTGATAACCCTTTGGGCGGCGTGTATTTGACAATATTGCTTCTTACTGCTTGGAAAAAGGCAACATCTGAACGAATACGCATAGCCTCTTCTCTTGGTACTACAAGGGCAAAAGCCTTGCACAATGCCATGCATTGATCCAAAAAATTTTTCTTTGTGGTTTCATCTTTATTGATCAAATCCATAGCCTGTTTTAAAATATAAAGCTTATATTCCGCACTCTTTTCCTCCCAACCAGAAAAATCAATGCCGTGGAAGTATGAACAGACAATGTCATACTTCTCCTGCATAATCCTTATTGCTTCGTCTATGGGTAAGGTAGTAGCATCCTTGCCCGTGCTTCTTGTGTAGTTTGCCAGTGCCAGTTTTAAATCATCAGCAATACCAATATAATCCACCACTAGTCCAGCAGGTTTATCTTTAAATACCCTGTTTACTCTGGCTATAGCCTGCATTAAGTTGTGCCCTCTCATGGGCTTGTCGATATACATTGTATGCAGACACGGCACATCAAAGCCAGTGAGCCACATATCCCTGACAATTACCAGTTTAAGAGGATCGTTAGGGTCTTTCATCCTTTTTTCAATCTCTTTTATTTGGGACTTCGTATATAGGTGTGGCAAAAATTCTTTCGGGTCTTTCGAAGGATTTCCTGACATTACAATTTTAATTACGCCTTTGTCTAAGTCATCGCTGTGCCAGTGCGGCCTTAACTTTACTATCTCGTTGTAGAGGTCAACGCAAATCCTTCGGCTCATGCATACTATCATGCCTTTGCCTTCAAGGACCTTACATCTCTCCTCAAAATGCTCTACAATATCCCTTGCTATGGTTTCAAGCCTTTCTTTGGTCCCTACTAATGCCTCCAAAGCTGCCCATTTTGTCTTGAGTTTGTTCTTTACCTCTTCTTCCTCGCCTTCTGTCACTTCTTCAAAGTCCCTGTCAATGTTTTCGTTTATCAAATGAAGCTTTACCAATCTTCCCTCATAATAAATGGGCACAATGGCTTTGTCCTCTACTGCTTGTTTCATATCATAGATGCTGATATAGTCTCCAAACACCTGAAGGGTGGACTTGTCTTCAAGATCGATAGGCGTCCCTGTAAAGCCAATAAAGCTGGCGTTAGGAAGCGCCTGCCTTATATACTTCGCAAACCCATCGATAAATTCATAGTGCGACCTGTGAGCCTCGTCGACAATGACAATAATGTTGCTGCGGTCCGAAAGAAGGGGATAGGTTTTGCCCTTCTTTAAAGCTTTTTTAAGTTTTGGATCAACAACCTCTGAAACCTCTTCTGCTTCCGCCTGAAATTTCTGTATTGTTGTAAAGAATATGCCGCCTGCTGCAACCTGTGAGAGTTTTTCTTTTAAATCTTCAACGCTCTCTGCCTGTTTTGGATATGGAATCAGGTCGCTTGCATTACAAAAAGTTTCATACAGCTGATCATCAAGATCGTTACGGTCGGTAATGACTACAATCGTGGGATTCTGAAGTTCTTTAAGCTCTATTATCTTTCCCGTATAAAACACCATAGAAAGACTCTTACCGCTGCCCTGCGTGTGCCAGAATGTGCCTATTCTTCTATCACCGCCAGGAGATGTCGCCCTGATTGTTTCCTCCACTGCTTTGTTAACACCGTAATATTGGTGATACATAGCCATAATTTTAATTACTTCATCCTTCGCAGTGGAAAAAGTGATAAAGTTTCTTATTATGTCGAGAATTCTTCTTTTATCAAACATGCCTTTTATCAAAACTTCAAGTTCTGGCATCCCCTCTACGCTGCTGACACCGTCAATGGATTTCCATGCAGAAAACCTCTCCCAGGGTGCGGTAAGCGTTCCTGCTTTTGCTTTACTCCCATCAGACACAACGCAGATCTCATTGTAAGCAAAAATGTCTGGAATATCCCTTTTGTACAGTTCAAGCTGTTTATACGCCCCTTCTATTGTAGCCGTCTTATCTAATGGATTTTTCAGTTCGAATAATCCTACTGGCAGGCCGTTAATATAAACCACAATATCAGGGATTCTTACACCTGCACCTTTGATTATCACTTGGTTACAAACAAGAAAATCGTTGTTTTCTGGGTTTTCATAATCAAATATCTTTACTATTTCTCCGACTTCTTCGCCTTCGCTGTTGCGTCTTGTAACTTTTGCACCATTGCGGTATATTTTATGTATCTCTCTGTTGTTCAACTCTATCCTCGGATACTGGAGGTTCTTTAACTGGCGCACCGCTTCCTCAATGCAGTGCAGCGGAAGTTCGGGATTCAATCTTATTAGGGCATTATAAAGCCTGTTTTTTAAAATAACTTCTCTGTAGTCTTCTCTGTCTTCTACTGGTATCTCACTGCCATGTAAGTATTCGTAGCCTATGTCCTTAAACCATTTGATGGCTGCCTGCTCTACAACACTCTCAAAGTTTTGATTAAGGTTCATGGATTACTCACCCTTTTTTACATAAAATCTATTTTTCAAGACACTAAAATCTGTCTAAGTCTATTTTTCATCATTTCTCTGCGCTTGCAGAAAAATTCTTTAAAATTAACAATTGAAAGATCCAACCCTGTCAAATAATGAAGTTCTTTATATTGATTTTTGGCATTGTAATTTTTGTAGTTTTCATCAAGCCATTCTATAAACGGCTTTGCACTTTTTGACATATTTATGTTGCCTTCTAAAAGCTGTAGATTGGGGATTTTATTGTAATTTTCAAGACAAAAATCAATGTCTTCTGGTTTTACTCCTAATTTAAGAAGTTTTTCTCTGCTTGTAAAAAAGCTTTTAGGATGTATATGATCTTGGTGAAAGAGGTTGTTATAGTCCAGTGTGGGATATAAAAGGGCTAAAACTGAAAAAGTATACTTTTTGCCATACTCGTATTCCAGCAGATTTTCTATTTCCTCGTCTCCAAAGTCAAGTGATTTTGAAGTTCCTTTTAACCTTTGCCTCATAATTTCAACAGGGAAACTATTTAAGTTTTGTCTTATAATGTCCCTTATAATGCTCAAAATATAGTCTGAATTGCCACCAAAAGTCTGCTTTAGCAGAACAATGTGCAGCCACTTTTTTATTTTCTCTCGCTCATCTCTAAAATTCACAGAGGTTACAAAATTGTTTTTCAAGTCTTTTTTATACAAGTAGTAAGCTATCGGTATAATGGCGTTATTCGAAGTCAATGTCTGATAATCAAATCCGAATGTATTTATCAATTCCACAGTTGTCCTTATGCTTTCTTTTATCTTGTCCCAATTGTCTTGAATAACTGACATATTCTGTTTGTTAAAATTATCAACTTTGAATCTGATATCATTAAAATCGCAAAGGACAAGGCATGTCTTTAAGACAAAATCCTTATTAAAGCTAAATCCTCTGCCTACACTATTAATTTCATCTACAAAATTTATAATTTCTTCGCGAGCGTCTTTTTTATCCCACTGGGCAGTAGCGATAGAAAGAAGCAAATCGGAATAGCTCAACTGCGTGCCACCGCTATTTACACGGATGAAAACATTCAACACCTTATCAAGTTCTTGATCTTCCTCAAGATAGTAATTTATTATTGGCCGTTTAAAAATCACATCTGATAATCTGAAAAGGGTTTTGGAAGCAAATTTATTTGTAGCAAGCTGATTTTCGATCAAATAGTCATTGATCTGCGAAGGGTCCTGAGGATCAAAATTAAGAATATCTCCAACTTTGAACCAGAATGTGTTTTCATCCCTCTTCTTAGCATCTTCTTCTGTGAGAAATCTAAAATCGTAATTCAAATCTTCATCATCAGCTTCTTTAAGCAAATTCAAATAGAGATACTTCTTGGGGAAAGCGGCAGGGTCATTCCATCGCCTGTAAGGAACTTTTGAGGCGTAACTCCCTTTTAAAGCGATATAAAGGGAAGTTAGCCTCTGCTGTCCATCAAGCACTGAGATTATCTCCTCATCTCCCAGCAAGACTGCTTTCTGATTGTGGGTCTTGCCTTGATGATAGTGGCAGATAAATTCATAGAACTGATATTTTTTAACGCTTTCTTTTGAAACTTTCCAAAAGAGAAAAGAACCAATTGGGTAGCCCCTCATAATCGAGTCAAAAAGGCGCTCTATTTGTTCTTCACTCCACACAAATTCCCTCTGTATCGCAGGCAGCAGATATTTTCTGCTGCTTATATTTTTTATGGCATCATATATAGTAATCGGTGTTTGAAATGACATACTTTTATTCTCCTTTCAACATCTCTAATCAATTTTCACATTACCCTTATTTCGCCTGATATAAGTTTAGGAAGCAGAGTATCGCGAAGTTGGGATAAAGTTTTCACTTCTTTTCCGTTGGTTATGTAAAATTCAATTAGAGGACTTAATACTCTGTCAAATTGCTTTAGCTGTTCATCATCTGGTACGATTACTTTTGCCTGATTCAAATGTTCTCGCTTGATGTGACCCATTGTTGTTGCTTTATCTTCAGCAATTCTTCTAAAATCGTTAAGATGATGTTTTATCCAATAATAATAAAACCATTTAGGATACTTATTAGATGAAACTTTGAATAGATGTTGATTTAACCCTGCTTTGCCTCCGCACCATATTTTAACTTCCAAACTGCCTGACCATGAAAAAATTACATCCCCATCATCTACAATATATCTCGGGTCAATATCCACACTACACTTATCACTATCAGGTAAAGTTATCCCTTGCTTCAGCTCGCGTATTTTCAGTACAGGTAAGTAATTACTTTCATCTTTAGGACGATATTTTTGCATTGCCAATCCGTTTAAAAAATCAGCAATTTCATCAAGTGCTTTAACTTTCCACCCCTTGGGTATCGGTCCCAATTCGCTATCTACAAATTCTCCCCCGCTGGATTTATAAGGTTCTCCATTTTCGTTTGGAAATTCAAAATCAATAAACCAGTGCTTGAATATAGCCTGCGCTATTTCTTCAAGGGTTTTGTTCATCTCGTTGTTGAGTTCGATTTTATCGTCAAAGGCAGAAAGAATGAAGGCAATTTTTTGTTGTTCGGGTAGGGGGGGAAGTTTTATTCTCAACTCATTAAAGCATGATTTATCAACTCTTTGTCTCCCTGAAGTTCCAATCATATTTTTCACAGCATACTCTCTAATTCCTTGAGAACGAGATAAATAATAAACAAATAAATTATCTGTTACGCCTTCTTTCCCAGAAAACACTAAAAATTCAGTAGAGCCAAAACCTTTCTCTCCACTCTTTAATTCTTTAACATATGCTATCTTGCCATTTTCTAAACATGGTGTAATTCTAGCAAAAAGAGTATCGCCATTTTTAAATTTACTGCCTGAACCATTATATTTTCTAAATTTTACATTTGAAACCTTACGGGTATAAGGTTCTACCGATTGCATATCAATAAAAGGATATTCTTGTCCTTTACTTAGCTCTCTATTTGGATTTATTTCAATAACATCAGAAAAAATAACTTCCTTCCATTCACTCCCCATATCCCAACTCCTCCAGATTCGCCTTTATAATTTCATCAAGCCTTCTTGCTTCCTTCATCTGCTGATAGAGTTTTTCAGTCAGTTCTGCCATTTTTTCTTCAAAAGGTATATCATCTTCTTGAGTTTCCTCTACGCCTACATACCTTCCAGGGGCAAGGACATAATCATTTTGTGCAACAACTTCCACAGGAACCGAAGCACAAAAGCCTTTTACATCTTCATACCCGTTTTTATTTCTCCAGTTATGGTAAGTCTGGGCAATCTTTTGAATCTCCTCATCAGTAAGTTCTCTATGTGTCCTGTCTATCATAACCCCCATCTTTCTGGCATCAATAAAAAGAATTTCTTTCGTTTCCCTCCCTTTACGGATGAACCACAAACATGCAGGAATCCCCGTTGTGTAAAACAGCTGTGGCGGCAGGGCAACCATACAATCTACAAGATTATCCTCTATGATCCTTTTCCTTATCTCATACTCCGCATTGTTGCTGGTAGTCATAGAACCGTTGGCGAGCACAAAACCAGCAACACCTTTTGGCGCAAGATGATAAATAAAATGCTGTATCCATGCATAATTTGCGTTGGAATCTGGCGGCAGCCCGTACTTCCACCTCACATCATTTGCCAACCTATCTGCTCCCCAGGCACTGTCATTGAACGGCGGATTTGCCAATATATAATCTGCTCTCAAATCCTTAAACTGGTCATCTGTGAAGGAATTCCCCAACCTTATATCTGCCTCAATGCCTCGAATTGCAAGGTTCATTTTACACAGCCTATAAGTGGTCGGATTGGACTCCTGCCCATAGATTGAAATATATCCCTTCTTGCCTGCATGAGCCTCTACAAAGCATATGCTCTGGACAAACATACCTCCAGAACCGCAGCATGGATCAAAAACCCTGCCATGAAGAGGCTGAATCATTTCAACAAGAAGTTTGACAACACTTGAGGGTGTAAAGAACTCGCCACCTCTCTTGCCCTCTTTTCTAGCAAATTCGGAAAGAAAATATTCATAAACTCTCCCTAAAACATCCAATTCCTCATTTTTACCAAAATTAATGCTACCAATCAAATTGACAATTTCACCAAGAGTGTGTGGATCTAAAGGCGCTTTGGTGTATACCTTTGGAAGAACACCTCGTAGCTGCTTTGGATTCTCCCTCTCAATCAAATCCATAGCGTCATCAATAAGTTTTCCTATATCGCTTCGCCGAGCATTTGCCATTATGTATTCGTATCGTGCCTCCTTGGGCACATAGAATACATTCGCAGCTATGTACTCATCTTTATCTTCCAATACAAACTGCGCTTCCTCTTCAGTTTCGCAATAATATTCCTCGTTTTCAGGGTCTTTTACTAATTGCTCTAATTCTTCCCTACGATATTTGAACGCATCTGAAATGTATTTCAAAAATATAAGCCCAAGAACGATATGTTTATACTCTGATGGTTCCATATTATTTCGCAACCTATCGGCTGCTGCCCAAAGGGTTGAAGAAAAGTTTAACACTCCATCGTTGTTCTGACCCATTTCCTTTTTCACTCCCCTAAATATTATTTCGCTTTTAGTAAAATTAGGCTCTTTGTTCTTCCTTATCCATGACACGGAAATAAGTATAAACCATATTTCGTAACAATCGGCTAATAGTTACATTGTAGCGTTGAGCAAGGCTTTTGATATACTCAAGCTCTGCATCGGAAACTTTTATATTAACCATTTTCCCCGACTTCGACTGGAAAGTGTAATCCTCCAAAAGGTTGGCTGGATGAAAATTGTAAAGGATATACATAATCATCTTCGCCCGCGTGGAAGCTATTTTGTTTTCAACTGCATACTCCTTTAGTTTCCTATGCATCGCTGGACTCACTAAAGCCCAAATCTGATGAGGCTTTCTCACGAAACAAATCCCTCCCTCTCTTTAATCATAGCACAATGCGTAATAAAATTCATCAAGTTTTTTTTTAGATTTTTCTTTAAACTTCATGAGTAAAACTAAGCTTATACTGCAGCATTGAAAATTACCTTTTAAGACTGACTTTGGCAAATAAAAGGCATTTATAAGCTTTTATCTATGAATTATTGCGTTTTTCTTTCGCTTGTCACGATTTTCTTTATAATGTTTTCTTAATAACCGGTGAGTGTGTGGCGTTTTTAAAAACATAAAGCTTCATTTTCGGTTAATACTTTATCTTCTAAAGTGCATTTTTAGTGGGCCAACAGTAATTAATTTCTATTAATTGCTATTAATGCGGATCAATATGCATTAATAGAAATCAATAGCCATTAATACGGATCAATGCATATTAATAGGAATTGATAAAGCTGCTGCAATTTAAACTCGTTTTTAAAAACCTCTGCTTACAACTCATCTTACGATATTTGAAGCAAAATTAGCCAATCCCTTGTAATTTAAATACAATTTCGATTTTAAAAACGAAAATCTTTAAGTTTCATATTCAAAATCGTTCCGTTCATTTTTAAAAATGAAGTTCAAAAACGAAAAAAAAAGAAAGCCTCTATTCTGAAAGTCTACAGAATAGAGGCTTTTCATTTTATAGTTCTATGCACCAACACTTTTAAATCCTTAATCCTTTTTTCTAATAAACCTTTAGTAAAATTTGATTTTAAAATCCCTTTTTAGTTATTATAAGAGCAAATAATAACATTCCTAAGAAGGGAGAGTGATAGGTATGGAGCAAATTGACATAAGCATAAAGGATTTTAAGACGCTGATTGTATGGCAAAAAGCAAGAGAATTAGCTCAAGATATTTATCAGATTTCAGCTAATTTTCCTGCATTCGAAACTTATGCAACAAAATCGCAAATAATAAGGGCCGCCACCTCCATTGGCGTCAACATTGCGGAGGGCAACGGCCAGCTTTATAAGAAAAAACAAATCAATTTTTTAAACAATGCATTAGGAAGCGCATCAGAAACAAGGCACTGGCTTATTACAGCCCTTGATAACAAATATATCTCACAAGAAGACTATAATAAGCTCGAACAAAAAACAATTAAAATAATTAGAATGTTAATCGGCTATATAAAAAAACTGCAGGAACAAGCAGATGAAAGGGAATTGTGGAATAGGTAACATACAGCTACTTTGCCTATTCCTCTTTTTTTTGTAACTTTATTCCTAAAACCCCTCATGCCTCTATCTCTTACACCATATAAACCTGTTCCTGTACTTCATCTATTATTATATTTTTTTCCGTTACATAGAACCTGATAAAAATTCGTTCGTTAATATCAGTAATCTTGCCAACATCTCCTTCTTCGAGTTGCATGATATAATCTTTGCTTCTGTTGATCATTTCAGTAACCTTTTGTTCTAATACCTTCTTGTCAGCATCATAGCAATCCATCATACAGCCATTCCTGAAAAATATTCTTCGCTCCAGTTTCTATCCCTCCTTATCTTTCCTGCAATAATAATATCAAATTTTTATATCTGTTAAAAGAAGATGTTTTTTACAGGTTCAAGGATTTCAGAAATAAGCAAATTTCCCTCCCTCAAACCCGCAAAAACTCTGCCTGGCATTTCCTGGGAGGCAATAAAGTTTTTCCGTTATTGAGTTGTTTTTATACTAAATTTTCCCAAACACTGCCCTATTTTGTGCGAAAAAAGTCTTTCCAAATGGACAGTGTCAAGGTTAAAAGGAAAAAGGGATAAGTGGCGTAAAACCCTCATCTATCAAGGCTTCACCACTTATCCCACTTCTTGTCCAATGCTGCTTATCCATTAAACCTTTTCCCTTTTCCCTACCTAAATGGAACCACTTTTTTCGCATGCGGAAAAGGTTTATTTGAAATATACACTTTCACTACTTATCCCTGATCTTTTTATTCAACTGTTACAGACTTTGCAAGGTTTCTTGGTTTATCAACATCGCATCCTCTTTCAACTGCAGTATAATATGCAAGAAGCTGAAGAGGAATTACGCTTAAAACTGGAGCTAAAATTGATAACGTTTTTGGGAGATATACAACTGCATCGGAAACCTTTGATATATCATCGTTTCCTTCAAAGGCAAAGGATATTACATGGGCACCTCTTGCAACAACTTCCTTTATATTGCTTAACATCTTTTCAAACAATTCTTCTTGAGTTGCAAGGGCAATTACAGGAACTCCTTTGTCTATAAGGGCTATAGGACCATGCTTTAACTCTCCTGCCGCATAAGCTTCTGCATGTATATATGAAATTTCCTTTATTTTTAATGCACCTTCTAAAGCTACTGCAAAGTCAAGACCTCTTCCTATATAGAACATATCCTTATGAACATAATGGGTTGCTGCAAACTTTTGTATTGTTTCCTTTTGATTTAAGAGGTATTCTGCCTTTTCTGGCAATTTTAACATTTCATCCCTTATAAGCCTAAATTCTTCTATACTCAAGTTTCCATTTAATCTTCCAAGATATAAAGCAATTATATACATAGCTATAAGTTGAGTTACGTAAGCCTTTGTTGAAGCAACTGCAATTTCTGGACCTGCCCATGTATATAAAACATCATCTGCTTCTCTTGCAACAGAACTTCCAACAACATTCGTAATAGCTATAACCCTTGCACCATGTTCCTTAGCAAGCCTTAAAGCTGCTAGTGTATCTGCTGTTTCTCCTGATTGGCTTACTACTATCATTAGCGTATTTTTATTTATTAAAGGATTTCTATATCTAAATTCTGAAGCCACATCAACTTCAACTGGTATCTTTGCAAGTCTTTCTATTACATATTTTCCAACTATTCCAGCATGATATGCTGTTCCACAAGCTACAATATAGATTTTGCTTATACTTTCAAGATCTTCTTTCGTAAGCTTTATATCATCAAGTTTAACTTCATCAACATCCATCATTATCCTTGATGTCATAGTATCCTTTATGGCCTTTGGCTGTTCATGAATTTCCTTTATCATAAAATGTTCATATCCACCTTTTTCTGCTGAAGCAGCATCCCATGTAACATGGAATATTTCCTTATTAATCTTTAATCCTTCTAAAGTATAAAATTCAACATTATCCTTTGTCAATACTGCTATCTCTCTATTATCAAGAAGATACACATCTCTTGTATAAGGTAAAACTGCAGGTATATCTGATGCTATAAAGTTTTCGCCTTGTCCCTTTCCTACAATTAAAGGACTATCTTTTCTTACTGCTATAAGCTTATCTGGTTCTTTACTGCAAATTATTCCTAACGCATAGGAACCTTCTATTTTTGATACCGCCTGCATTGTAGCTTTTAATATATCTCCTTCATAAAAATAATCTATAAGATGAGGAACAACCTCTGTATCTGTTTCTGTTTTAAATTCATATCCTAAAGACATTAACCATTCCTTAAGTTTTAAATAATTTTCAATTATACCATTGTGAACAACACTTATTGTAAAATCTTTATTTGAATGAGGGTGTGAATTTACATCTGAAGGTTCTCCATGAGTTGCCCATCTTGTATGTCCAATTCCAACTGAACCTTCAATTGGATTATTTTTTAATCTCTCCTCAAGGGCTGCTAATCTTCCTTTGCATTTTTCAACTTGTATTTTACCTTGGTTTATAATTGCAACACCTGCAGAATCATATCCTCTATATTCAAGCTTTGATAAACCTTCTATCAAAATTGGAACTGCCTTTTTTGGTCCTATATATCCAACTATTCCGCACATACTTATCTCCTTTCAATCATTTTTTGACCTGCTCCCTCTTTGTCCCGAAAATCGCTTTCCGGTTTTGTAGGGTAGCTAACGGTGGTCAGCCGCAGGGCATCCGCCGATAACTCGATAAACCCTGTCCTCGTCAACTTATCAGCATATAGCTGATAAGTCCCGGCGCTTTATTTTAAACTACTAATTTAATTTTATCCCTCCTTCCTTTAATAAATCAAAACTGCCTAAAAAGGCAGTTTTGACTTAATTCATTATATAATATTCATATTATCTTTAAAATATATTTGCTAAAAAATTAATAAAATATTAATTATTTACACCTTTCTTCTATTAAATTAGCAAGCTTTCTAGCCATATCGGTAATCTTTTCTAAATCTTCTCCCTCAAGCATAACTCTAACTAAAGGTTCTGTTCCTGATGGTCTTATTAGAACCCTACCTTTACCTTCAAGATGTTTTTCTACTTTCTGTATCTCTTTTACTATAACTTCATCATTTAAGTAAGCATTCTTTTTATCGTTTGAAACCTTTGCATTTACAAGAACTTGTGGAAGTTCTTTCATAATTGATTTTAGCTCTGACATTTTTTGGCCGCTCTTTTTTAATATTGAAACAAGCTGTAAAGCCGTTATAAGCCCATCACCAGTAGTATTATAATCAAGGAATATTATGTGTCCTGATTGCTCTCCTCCAAGTTTATACCCATTTTTTAACATCTCTTCTAAAACATATCTATCTCCAACCTTAGTCTTTACTGTTTTTATTCCTTCTTTTTGGCAAGCTATGTCTAAACCTAAATTACTCATAACAGTTACAACTAAAGTATCTTTATCTAATTTTCCTTTTTCCTTTAAGTATTTAGCACAAATTGCCATAATAAAATCTCCATTTACTACTTCTCCATTTTCATCAACTGCAAGACACCTGTCAGCATCTCCATCAAAGGCAAGTCCAATGTCACAGCCCTTTTCAACTGTAAACTTTCTAATATCCTCCATGTGAGTTGAACCACAGTTTTTATTAATATTTTTTCCATCTGGATTATTATGAATAACAAAAACTTCTGCACCAAGAGCTTTAAAAACTTGTGGAGCAACAAAATAAGATGCACCTTCTGCACAGTCAAGAGCAATTTTAAGCCCTTTAAAATCAATATCAACCGTTGATTTTAAAAAGTTAATATAATCAAAAATCGCATCATTTTTAAATTCCCTAACTCCAAGTTCTTCCCCTATTGGAGATGGGACATCTTCAAGTCCTCCCTTTATTACTTCTTCAATTTTATCTTCCACTTCATCAGGAAGCTTATAGCCATCTCTGTTAAAAAACTTTATACCATTATATTCAACTGGATTATGGGATGCAGATATTACAACTCCTGCATCAGCATTGTAAAGCCTTGTAAGATAAGCAACAGCAGGCGTTGGAACTGTCCCTACACAAATAGCCTTAGCCCCAACAGACATAATTCCTGCAACAAGGGCAGATTCTAACATATCTCCTGAAATTCTTGTATCCCTTCCAACAATAATTGTTGGTTTATGAGCCCCTTCAGTTAAAACATAGGCTCCGGCCCTACCTAGTTTATAAGCAAGCTCTGCAGTAAGTTCAGTATTTGCAATTCCTCTTACTCCATCAGTTCCAAACATTCTTCCCATATTCTTCTCCCTTTCTATGCTTAATTAATCTCCTTTACAACATATACAACTAATTTTTTCTTTAGAACATACAAAATCATAGGTATTTAAAATCTAAAGATCCAAACAATCTTATATTTGGTTCATATATCCTTTTAAATTTTTTAAGCTTTGGCATTATAATTACACCAGATTGTATTTTTCATTATTATTTTATCATTAAAAAAAATTAAATCAATATAAAAAAGAGGGGAATTCCCCTCTTTATCTTGCATACTCTGCTCCTCTTTCAAGAGCCTTTTTATTTAATTCATAGAACTGTTCTTTTCCATGTTCCTTTAAAGCTTTAAGTAAAGATTCCATTGAAACTATCTTAGTTTTTTCAACTAATGCCCCTAAAAGAACCATATTAGCTATTTTCTTTGACCCTATTTCTTCTGCTATTCTTTGAGCAGGTATTTTAATAATTTCTATATCTGTTCTTTCAGGTTCTCTATTTACAAGGTCGCTATCTATTATTAAAAGTCCACCTTTAACAACATGGGATTCAAATTTATCTAAAGAAGGTCTATTCATAACAACAACCGCTGTTGCATCAGTAACTATTGGTGCTCCTATTGGGCTGTCACTAATTATAACTGAACAGTTTGATGTTCCTCCACGCATTTCTGGTCCATAGCTTGGGAACCAAGAAACATTTAATTCCTCTTCAAGTCCTGCATAGGCTAAAAATTTTCCCATTGATAAAATCCCTTGTCCTCCGAACCCTGCAAATATTATTTCTTGATGTGGCATTATTTCACCTCCCCAGCTGTTATATCCTTCTTAACTCCTAGAGGATAATATGGTATCATATTTTCTCTTAACCATTTAATTGCTTCGTTTGGTGACAATCCCCAGTTTGTTGGACATATTGATAAAACTTCTACCATAGTAAATCCTTTTCCTTGCATTTGAAGTTCAAATGCCTTCTTTATAGCCTTCTTTGCCTTTATTATGTTTGGAACGCTGTCAACTGAAACTCTTTCAACATATACAGCACCATCTAAAGTTGCAATCATTTCTGATACTCTTATTGGATAACCTGCTGTATTAACATCTCTTCCATAAGGTGATGTTTCTGTAACTTGACCCGGAAGCGTAGTAGGTGCCATCTGTCCCCCGGTCATACCATAGATTGCGTTGTTTACGAATATAGTTGTTATTTTTTCTCCTCTTGCTGCTGCATGAACAATTTCTGCTGTTCCTATAGCTGCAAGGTCACCATCACCTTGATAAGTAAATACTATGCTATCGGGAACTGCTCTTTTAATACCTGTTGCAACAGCTGGTGCTCTTCCGTGAGCTGCTTCATACATATCACACGCAAAATAATCATAAGCAAGAACTGAACATCCAACAGGCGCAACACCTATTGTCTTATCTAATATTCCAAGTTCGTCTATAACTTCTGCCACAAGTCTATGGATAATTCCATGGGTACAACCAGGGCAGTAATGGGTTGGCACATCTAAAAGTGCCTTTGGTCTTTCAAATACTATAGCCATTACTTAGCACCTCCTACGATTTCCTTTATCTTATTTACAATTTCAGCTGGGGTTGGAACCATGCCACCACTTCTTCCATAGAAGAACACAGGCTTTCTTCCATTTACTGAAAGCTTAACATCTTCAACCATTTGTCCTTCATTCATTTCAATTGAAATAAATCCTAATTTAACTTTATCCATAACTTCATCAAATGCCTTCTTTGGATATGGCCAAAGAGTTATAGGTCTTATAAGCCCTACCTTTATACCTTCCTTTTCAAGCATCTTTATTGCGTTTTTGCATATTCTTGCTAATGTTCCATAGGAAACTATTACAATGTCAACTTCATTTTCTAAGTTGTAAAGCTCATATTTTACTTCATTCTTTTCAATTTCAGCATACTTTTGTTGTAATTTTTTGTTATGGGCTTCTAATTCTTCAGGTTTTAAGTAAAGTGAGTTTATAACATTATGAATCTTTCTTCCCCTTAATCCATTTGCAGCCCATGTCTTTTCTGGAAGGTTTCTTGTAGTCTGTCTTTCTTTAAATTCAACAGGTTCCATCATCTGACCTAACATTCCATCTCCCATTATCATAACAGGGTTTCTATATTGGTCTGCAACATCAAAAGCTTCTTGAACTAGGTCAACAAGCTCTTGAACTGATGATGGCGCATAAACAACCATTCTGTAATCTCCATGTCCGCCACCCTTTGTTGCTTGGAAATAGTCAGATTGAGCTGGCTGAATTCCTCCAAGTCCTGGACCACCTCTTACTATGTTTACAATAACACATGGAAGCTCTGCTCCCGCTATGTAGGAAATACCTTCTGACTTTAAGCTTATTCCTGGGCTTGAAGAAGAAGTCATTACCCTAACCCCTGCTCCTGCAGCACCATAAACCATGTTTATAGCAGCAACTTCGCTTTCTGCTTGTAAAAATACTCTACCAACTTGTGGCATTCTTCTTGCCATATAAGCTGCAATTTCTGTTTGAGGAGTTATAGGATAACCAAAAAAGCATTGGCATCCAGCATGTATAGCAGCTTCACCTATGGCTTCGTTACCCTTCATTAGTACCTTTTTTGCCATCTTAGGTTACCTCCTTAATTTATTTTTCAACAGTAATAACAACATCAGGACAAATCCTTGCACATGATGCACATGCTACACACTTTGACATATTTTCATCTTTTACAGTGGCAGGGTGGTATCCTTTTGTGTTTAATTTTTCTGAAAACTCAATAATTTTTACAGGGCATACTTCAATACATAAGCCACATCCTTTGCACCTATCTTCTCTAAATGTTACTCTACCCATATAAAGGCCTCCTTTAAATTTTTTTATTCCATGCTTTGCCTCCATGGTGGAAGCATAAATATTTTTATAGGAAATACATTTCCATCAAACTTTGTTTTTAATTCATCTACTAAATCCTCTCTAACTGCTGTAAAGGCTATAGGTATGTTTAACCTATTTGAAACCTCTTCCACAATTTTTTGTCCCTCTAAAATCATATCAACAGTAGTCTCATAGGATAAGTTAGTATTATTTACAAGATACTTAACCTTGAGCCTTGACGCTTTTTGGATATCATTTATATACTGGATTATACCATCAGCATCCATAGTAAAAGGCCTTGTTGTATTTATTACAAAATACATGTCATAATCTTCTTCTTTAAAATATTTATTAAATTGTCCTAATGCAACAGCCCCTTGATCATCTCCTCCAACGTCTAAAACAACATCATAACTTTTGTCATTAAATACCATCAAAGTATTTAAAGGAACTGTTCCAAGCTCTGCATTTGAAAGCTCTTTTGGAGTTGAAATAACCTTTATACCCCTACTTTCTAAAAATTCCGTCTTATCCCTTGTGCAAAAGTAAGGGTTAACTATATCAAGGTCTGCAATTGCAACCTTTTTCCCTTCTTCATTAAGCTTTAAAGCATAGTTTATAGCAATTTCTGTCTTACCGCTTCCAAAATGTCCAGTAAAAACTCTAATCCTTGACATTTAATCACCTACTTATATTCTTTTGCAGGTTCTTCTCCCCTTAATACCCTAAGTCCGCCTTCTGCAAGGGCTAGCATTTCATCCTCTCCTGGGTAAACCACAACAGGGGCAATAAAGCTTACTCTTTCCTTTATCCATTCAACAAATTCTTTTCCATATGCAAGTCCACCTGTTAATATAATTGCATCAACCTCTCCCTTTAAAACAGTTGCACACATTCCTATTTCCTTTGCAACCTGATAAGCCATAGCTTTGTATACAAGCTCAGCTTCTTTATTTCCTTCATCCATCATCTTTTTAACATCCCTTGCGTCGTTTGTTCCAAAATAAGCCATAAGCCCGCCTTTTCCTGTTATCTTCTTCTTCATCTCTTCTAAAGTATATTTTCCTGAAAAACACATCTTAACAAGGTCCCCTACAGGTAAGCTTCCTGTTCTTTCTGGTGAAAATGGTCCCTCTCCATCCAAAGCATTATTTACATCAACAACTCTTCCTTTTCTGTGGGCTCCAACTGAAATTCCTCCACCAAGATGAGCTACTATTAAATTTAACTCTTCATATTTTTTACCTTTTTCTTTTGCATATCTTTTAGCAACAGCCTTTTGATTTAAAGCATGGAATATACTCTTTCTTTGAATTTCTGGCATACCTGATATTCTTGCTATTTCATCCATTTCATCAACAACAACAGGGTCAACTATATACGCTGGTATATTAAGGCTTTTAGCAATTTCATAAGCTATGACTCCGCCTAAATTTGATGCATGCTGTCCTTGAACACCAATTTTTAAATCTTCTAACATTCTTTCATTAACAATATAAGTTCCACCTTCAATTGGCTTTAAAAGTCCTCCTCTTCCAACTACAGCATTTAATGATTCAAGAGGAATATTTTTTTCTTTTAATGCATTTAAAATAACACCTTTTCTAAATTCATATTGTTCAAATATAGTATTATATGGCGCTAGCTCTTCAGAAGAGTGTCTTAATGTTTCAACAAATACAGGATTTAAATCATCAAATACAGCAATTTTGGTAGAAGTTGAACCTGGATTAATTATAAGCATTCTAAACATAGTTCTTCCTCCCTACTTTGTAAGTTCAGCAACTAAACTTGCAAGAGCTATTGAATACAATTTACTTTCATTGCTGTCTGCCCTTGATGTTAATATAACTGGTGCAGCTGCTCCTAAGATTATTCCACCATTTTTAGCATTTGATGTGTATGTAAGGGTTTTATACATTGCATTTCCTGTTTCAATATTTGGAACTAATATTATATCTGCATGACCTGCAACCGGGCTTTTAATTCCTTTGTGTTTTGCAGCCTCTTCTGATAAGGCATTATCTATAGCTAAAGGACCATCAACTATGCATCCCTTTATTTGTCCTCTGTCATTCATCTTAGATAAAACAGCTGCATCAATAGTTGGTTGCATATCTGGATTTACAACTTCAACTGCCGCAACAACAGCAACCTTTGGCATTTCCATACCTATTGCCTTTGCAACAACAACCGCATTTTCAATTATCTGCTTTTTAGTCATAAGATCTGGAGCTATATTCATAGCAGCATCTGTTAAAAGAAGCATTCTGTTTAAAGCTGGAACTTCAAAAACTGCAACATGAGATAAAACTTTACCTGTTCTAAGCCCTTTTTCTTTATCCAAAACTGCCCTTAAGAATGTTGCTGTATCAACTAATCCTTTCATTACCATATGAGCTTGCTTAGTTGAAACAAGTTCTACTGCCTTTAAAGAAGCCTTTGCATTATCCTTTTCATCTATTATTTCAAAAGTATCTTCTGGAATATTTAAAATCTTTTCGCACTCTAATATTTTTTCTTTATCTCCTACTAAAATAGCATCTGCTATTCCCATTTTTTTAGCTTCATATACAGCCTCTAAAACAGGCTCATCTTGAGCAACAGCAACTGCTATTTTTTTAGTTGGATAATTTTTTACCATTTCTAAAATTTCATCAAATGTCTTAATCATATTCCCACCTCTTCTTCGTAAATTTTTACCTTTTCTTCTCCATTTATAACTCTTAATGCCCCTTCTGCAAGGGCAAGCATTTCATCTTCCCCTGGAACTATTTCAACATCTGATATAAATTTTACCCTATCTATAATTAAACTATTTAATAAATCTGAATAAGCTAGTCCACCTGTTAAAATTATCTTATCAACCTTTCCACACAAAACAGCAGCACAAGCTCCTATTTCCTTTGCTATTTGATAAGCCATAGCCTCAAATATAAGCTTTGCATATTGATCGCCTTCATTTATTCTTTTTACAACCTCTCTTGCATCATTTGTTCCTAAGTATCCTACAAGTCCACCTTGACCTACCATCTTTTTCTTTAATTCTTTATATGTATATTTCCCTGAAAAAGCCATTTTAACAAGATCTCCTACTGGAAGTCCTCCACACCTTTCTGGAGAAAAAGGTCCCCCCTCATTTGCGTTATTGACGTCCACTATTTTACCCTTTTTTAACGGAGCAACTGAAATTCCACCACCAAGATGGGCTACTATAAAGTTCACTTCATCTAAGTTTTTGTTCATCTTTTTTGCTATTTTCCTTGATACTGCTTTAATATTTAAAGCATGCACAAGGGACCTCCTTGGAATTTCTGGAAGACCTGATATCCTTGCTATATCTTCAAATTCATCCACTGCAACAGGGTCTACTATATAAGCATTTATTCCTTGTGAATCGGCAATTGATTTGGCAATAATCCCCCCAAGATTTGAAGCATGTTCTCCTTGATAACCTATTTTTAAATCCTCAATCATCTTTTCAGTAACTAAATAAGTTCCACTTGGCATTGGTCTTAAAAGGCCTCCACGGCCAACTATAGCTAAAAAATTAGACAAATCAAATCCTTCTTCTTTTAGCCAATTTAAAATAGCATTTTTTCTATATTCATACTGATCTGATATTCTTTCAAATTTTGACAATTCCTCAGCAGAATGAGATATATTCTTTTGTCTTATATTTTCATTTCCTTTAAAAACAGCCACTTTAGTTGAAGTTGAACCTGGATTAATAACTAATATGTATTCCCTCATGATACCCCCACCTCTTAATGAACCTCCAACTATATTTTAATTTATTTATCGTCAATTTTGCAACTATTATTTTAAAATTATTTAAAATTTTAAAATTTATTCTTCAATGGGCCTATATTTTTGCATGATTCTTTCTGCAACTTTTATACCATCCACTGCAGCAGATATAATCCCCCCTGCATATCCTGCTCCTTCTCCTGTTGGATAAAGCCCTGATATATTTACACTTTCTAAATATTCGTTTCTCTCCATCCTTATAGGAGATGAAGTTCTTGTTTCAATTCCTGTTAAAATTGCATCATAACCTGCAAATCCCTTAATTTTTTTGTCAAATTCTAATAAAGCTTCTTTTAGAGAATCTACGACAAATTTAGGAAGGCAATTTTTTAATAAAGCAAAGTTATATCCCCTTGGATAACTTGGTTTTACTTTTCCTATCTTTTTAGACAAACTATCCTTTAAAAAATCTCCAACTAACTGAACTGGAGCTAAATAACCTCCTTTTCCAACTTCAAAGGCCAATCTTTCATAATGCCTTTGAAACTCAACCCCTGCAAGAGGATGGCTTGAGCCAAAGTCACTAGGGTTTACCCCAACAACTATGGCACTGTTTGCATTTTCTTTATCCCTTGCATATTCACTCATTCCATTAGTAACAACCATATTTTCTTCAGAGGAAGCTGCAACTACAATGCCTCCTGGACACATACAAAAAGAATATACCGGCCTTCCTTCCTTTGTTGTATATGTTAACCTATAATCTGCCGCTTTTAATCTGGGATGACCTGCAAACTTTCCATATTGATTTTCATCTATCATACTTTGAAGATGCTCAATTCTAACCCCTATTGCAAATGGTTTTTGAGATATCATAAGACCTTTTTTAAATAAAACCTCATATGTATCCCTTGCACTGTGCCCAATAGCTAAAATAACAACATCACAGGGAACTTCAATATTACCATTAACTACAACAGAGTTTATTTTGCCATCAACTATTTTAAAATCTGTAACCTTTGAATTAAAGTGAATTTCTCCTCCTAAGGATATAATTTTATTTCTTATATTCTTAACTACTGTTTTTAAAATATCGGTTCCAATGTGGGGCTTTGCAACGTACGTTATTTCTTGTGGAGCTCCTGCCTTTACAAATTCTTCTAAAACAAAATCACACCTTTTATCCTTTATCCTTGTTGTTAGTTTACCATCAGAATATGTTCCCGCTCCACCTTCTCCAAACTGTATGTTAGATTCTGTATTTAATATGCCTTCCTTCCAAAATATATCAATATCTTTATCCCTTTCATCAACACATTTTCCCCTTTCAAATATTATTGGTTTATAACCATGTTGAGCAAGTAAAAGGCCAGCAAACAAGCCTGCTGGACCTAATCCAATAACAACCGGTCTATGACTTAATTTTTCCTTTCCATACTCTATTTTTAAAGCTTCTTGTTTTTCTTCATAAAGAACATCCTTACTTCCAACTTTCTCTACCACTAACATTTCATTAGGACATTCAAATATAACTTGATAAACAAAATCTATTTTGCCTTTTCTTCTTGCATCAACCGACTCTTTTATTATTTTAAAATTTCTAATATCCTCCACCTTTATTTTTGCCGTCTTTGCTGCAATATAAATTAAAGATTTAGGATCATCTTCTATTGATAGCCTTATATTGTTTATTCTAACTGGCATAGTATACCTCCATCACTTTTTATTTATTTTTACTAAAACCTGATTCTGCATTTTTTTGATATTTACATCTTTTAAAACTTCTATTTTTATAGGAAGATAATGCTCACCCTCATTTTTATTTTCAACATCCACATAAGCCCTTATATCTTCGCTACTTAAAGAGTTTACAATGCTTTCAGGTCCTTCAACAGTAACATTTATTTTATCAGGATATATACTGTAATCAAAATTATTGTTGATATTTAAAATTCCAACATCCACAACAAAATTTTTCTCTACTTTATTTTCTACTTTAATTTCAACAGTTATGTTTTTAAAATTTTCTTCTATGTATACATCCTTTGGAATGATTAATTTTACAGTTTTGCTTATAGACTCATTTACTTTGGATAAATCTATAGGCTCCGTTTCAATAAAATTAATAGAATTTAAAATATTTTTATCTCCTAATATAGTAATCTCACTAGGTTTTGCAGAAAGCGAATTTAAAATTTTAGAATCAAGTAAATTCCCTTTAGTTTTAACAACTATATTTACCTTCTTGGAAGGCTTTATAGGAATAAAAACATCAACATACTTGGGCTCAACACTAACATATTGTATAGTATCTCCATAACTGTCTATTATTTTTACAGGTAGAGAGGATAAAAGATCACCCTCTCTTTTTGATAAGTCTACATTTATCAATGCACTAGAAGCCTTTGAAACATAAGTTTCAGCACCCCTTATTAACACTTCCATAGGTTTTACTGAAGGATTAATATATCCATATCCTTCCTTAGGTTTGCCTAAAATATTTAAACTTACAGGGATAGTTCTCTCTAATAAACTATCTACTTTTACCTTAACATAAGGCATGCCCTTATCATAAACTACGGAAATTCCTTTTGGAGCTGATTTAACTTCCACCATAATATTATTTATACCCTTTTTAATGTATCCTCCAAGATCAGCTTCCACTCTAAAATCCTCAGGTTTTACTTTATAAACATCCATTGCTCTTCCTGTTATAGTTAAATTTACAGTAAATGTCTGATTAGGAAGGATGGTTAAATTATTTTGTTCAAGATTTTCAAGGTTTGTAAAATAAACAGGAACATCCTCAATAACTTTTGTTTGAACAGGATTTTGTTCTCCCATAACATAAAGCCATAAAATAAAGGATATAAGTATACATATCAGCATAGTTATTATTTGCTGTTTGTTTTTTCTAGCCATAACTTCACCTTCTTAAACATATTTGAATCAACAAACATATTTTTTATTAAAATTTTTGTTAATATATTTTTAAGCCTCTCTACACTATATCCCCTTGTTAATTTACCATTAATAGCAAGGGAAATAGTCCCTGTTTCCTCAGAAACAACAACAGATATAGCATCTGAAGATTCTGTAATTCCTATAGCAGCTCTATGTCTTGTTCCAAGTTCCTTATTTACCTCCTGTTCCGTTAGAGGCAATACACATCCTGCCGCTAGGATTCTATCCTTTCTAATTATGACAGCACCATCATGCAGTGGAGAGTTTTCAAAAAAAATATTTTCTAAAAGTTCTGATGATACTAACCCATCTATTTTTGTTCCACTTTCTATAAAATCATTAAGCCCTGTTTCCTGCTCTATAACTATTAATGCTCCTGTTTTTGTTTGAGACATATTCCCTACAGCTATTGCTATCTCATCTACAACCCTTTTTATTTCTTCATCAGATTCAAAAAGCTTCTTTGTTAAGAATCTGCTTCTTCCTATATGTTCAAGGGCCTTTCTAAGCTCAGGCTGAAAAATTATAAGAAGGGCTATAACTCCAACTGTAAGAGTATTTTTTATAATCCAATGTAAAGTCACAAGCCCAAACCATTCACTAAACTTCATCACAACTACGACAAGAATAAGTCCTTTTAAAAGCTGTTCTGCTCTTGTTTGTTTTATAAAAATATAAAACTTATAAAGTAGATATGCAACAATCAATATATCAATAACATTCCTAAAAGATATGTTTTTTATAAGTCCTAATAAATCACCTAAGCTACTCATTTTATCCAACTCCTTATCAAAGTTTCAAGTACAATTATATAACAAAAAATTTTTTATTAACATAACTTGATGAATTAAATTTAAATATATTGGAAAAATTATTTAAGGAATAAACAATAGGGGAGTGGTAATATGTTAGAAAATGAAAGAATAGAAAACAAAATTAAAGAGCTTCTTGAAAGAGAAGTTAAAGAACTTTCCTTAGATGTAAACGTAAGATATTCAAACGGACATGTTACTTTATATGGAATAGTGGATACACTATCTGAAAAACTTGCAATAGAAAATCTAGTATCAAAAATTGATGAAGTCAAATCAATTGAAAACTGTTTAACCATATCAACAGATGGAACTTTAGAAGATAAGGAAGCAGAACAAAACGTTATAAACAAGCTTAAAAATCATCCTAAACTTTCTTCTTTAGGCGTTGAAGTTCAAAGAGGTGTCGCAATATTAAAAGGCAAAGTAGATACATTAAAGGAAAAAAGAATGGCAATGAAATTAGCATCTGAAGCCTTTGGGATAAAAGATGTAGTATCTCATATTGAAATAGACTCTTTGTATAAAACAGATGATGTAACTATAAACAATAGAATACAAACCGAGCTTGTTAATAATAATTTAGACAAAAACGACATAAGAGTTAATGTAGAAAATGGAAGCGTAACATTAAATGGATTTGTAAATAGTTTAAAAGACGTGGAAATTGCACAAGAGATTGCAGAAGGCATAGAAGGGGTAAGAAATGTAAAAAACTTTTTAAAAATTAGAAATTAACCTGGAGGGGGATAAATGAATATAAAAAACAAAACTATAATAATCATACTTACCTTGTTAATTACACCTTTTATAATTTCAATTTCTTTTTATTATCTATATAACTTTGAAAATATATCCTATACTCGCAAAACAAAAAAAATATTAGCAAAACTAGAGAAAGAAAATGAAATATTCTCTAGAGAACTTAGCAATTTAACAAATGTCCCTATTGAAGATTCTACTTATATCTTAAACTTAACAAATGCTATAAAAAAAAGTGAAGCCAATATAGATACTTTAATAAATCAATTATATTCAATAACTGTTCCAGAAAAATATTCAAAAGAACATAACAAATTGATTGAAGCTATAAATATGAATAAAAGAATATATACTCAATCAAGACTTATACTAAACAATTTAAAATCAGATAAAATATCCAAAGCTGCAGAAGATTTTGATAAATACATAACAAACACTCAAAAATTATACAATAACTTAAAAATTCCTTATAAAATCAAATTGCCTACAAAATTTAAAGACATATCCAATGAAATGCAATTATTCGCATATAAATGTTATTCAAATTTTGAAGAAAAAAACAGGCTTTATGAACAATATCAAAATTACTTTTCAGAAATAGACAAATTAATAAATGACTTTGCAAACATAAAAATTAACTTATCCTCATATTTAGATAACATCAAAAAAAATCCAAGTTATATAAAACAAATAAAAACTGAAATAGAAAAAAAACTTTTAAAATTAGAACTTATACACATGGCCTTTTTAAATATATCTGTTCCTGAAAATTTAGTAGAAATTCATAAAAACATAGACAGCATAATAATCGATTTTACTAACTACTGCAGAGAATTTAAAGAATGCTTAGATCTTTTAAACATATCAAATAAAAATGAATTTATAAATGAAAAATTCGAGGAACTCAATGAAAAATATAACTTAATAAACGAATCATGGATAAAGCTATTAGAATTATATAACCAACAAAAACAATCTCTAAACGAGGTAAATAATACTTAGGGGGTAGCTAAAAGCTGCCCCTTATGTTTTATTTGGCATTTGTGCCATAATTTTTTCATTTAAACCCCAGTATAGATCTTGGTATAATTATAAAAAAATAAAAGGGGTGATGGTATGCTAAAAAGGATTATAGCATTTACCATAGTTATTTTCATGCTAATTCCTTCAATAGTTGATGCTGCCATAAGCCTTCCTTTATACTACGGCTCTAAAGGGCAACAGGTTGAAGAGCTTCAATCCAATCTTAAATCCTTAGGATATTACTCTTCCACTGTTGATGGAATTTATGGATATGAAACCTATCTTGCTGTAAAAAAATTTCAAGAAGATAATTTATTAACTCCAACAGGCAATTTAGATCTAGTGACATTAAATCAATTAAACAAAGTTTTAAACAATGAACCAAAAATTTTATACTACGGCATAAGACATGAAAAAGTTGCAGAACTTCAAACATACTTATACGCTTTAGGATACCTCTCAGTTCAACCTACAGGATACTTTGGTAGTTTAACTCAAAATGCTGTATTAAACTTTCAAAAAGATTATGGCTTAAGTTTAACAGGACAAGCTGATAAGGCTGTTTTTGATAAAATATTTGAAGTTATAGATAATAAATACAAACCATACACAACCTATGAAACCTACATCGTTCAAAGTGGTGATACTCTATGGAGTATTTCTCAGAAATTTAAAGTCACTATCCTTGATTTAACCTCCGCTAATGGAATTACTACATCAACAGTTTTATATGTAGGACAAGCTTTAAAAATTCCAAAAATAATTGTCCCTGTAAAACCATATTATCCTAAGTATGGTGAATATCTTGACTGGTTTACACAAGCTCAATATATATTTCCGGTTGGTACAGAAGCCACAGTAATAGACTATTTTACTGGAAAAAGCTTTAAAGTAAAAAGAACCACAGGATCTGGACATGCTGACGTAGAAACCCTAACAGCACAAGACACTGCTATAATGAAAGAAATATTTGGTGGAACATGGACTTGGGATGTAAGACCTATAATTTTAGTTGTCAATGGAAGAAGAATAGCTGCATCAATGTCTGGTATGCCCCATGCAGGTTTAGATGCTTATCCTAGCAATATAAACGTTTATAACAGATCTGGTGGATATGGATATGGCCCAAACTATGATTATATAAAAGGAAACAACATGGATGGACATTTTGATATTCACTTTGTCAATTCCCTAAGACATAAGGATTGGCAGGTAGATGAAAGACATCAAGCAATGATAAAAATATCAGCTAATAGATAAGCCAGGTTATTTTAACCTGGCTTGTTATTTTAATCTTAATTTTAGCATATTCTTTATATAGATTTATTTTAAAGGGTGATTATGTGAAAAAGTATTCTTTAATGATTTTTATAACCTTAATTTGCTTTGTAGTTATTATTCTAGGTAAAATAACTTTTATAGAAAGTAACAGCGTATTTAAACAAAACCATCTTCCAAAATATGAAAATTTATATATATTCGTTGATATAACTGAAAATAAGATGTATTTAATATCTAATGGTAAAGTTATTAAAACCTACCCTGTATCTTCAGGCAAACCTAAAACCCCATCTCCCATTGGAACATGGACTATAACAAGTAAAGCAAGATGGGGAGAAGGATTTGGAGGATATTGGATGGGGTTTAACGTTCCTTGGGGAATGTATGGAATTCATGGAACAGATGAACCTTGGTCTATAGGTCATGCTTTATCCCACGGCTGTATAAGAATGTTTAACAAAGATGTAGCTGAACTTTATAAAATAACACCTATAGGAACAAAAGTAACTATATATGGAGGCCCTTTTGGGCCCTTTGGCAGCGGTTTTAGAATTTTAAAGCCTGGTGATAGAGGATCTGATGTTTATTTTGTTCAAAAAAAATTAAAAGAACTTGGATTTTTTAAAGGTTATGTAAATGGTATATATAACGAAAGCATGAAACATGCTGTTCATTCTTTTCAGAAAAAACACAATTTAAAAGTAAGTGATTATATAGGAATATCATTTTACAACAAACTTGGAATATATTTATTTGACTAGCCCTTGGCTAGTCAACTTTTATATACTTTATCTCTCCATAGATATTTTGCGGATTTTTTGATTTTACAAGTAAACATAAGTAGTTATTATTTAAATCTAAAAAATACAAATATTTATCCTTTGGTAAAGCCTTTGCTATACCTTTAGAAATATCAATATATTTTATGTTATCTCCTTCTACACTGTTAATATAAAAAAGTCTTTTATCCTTTATATAAAAGTCCTCAACATTTTTTTCTAGTATTTCTTTTTTATAGTTCTTTAAGTTAACTCTAATAAGTTTTTTACTTTCATAGTCAATAAAATATAAATATCCATAATCTACAATAAGCCTACCTTGATAAAAATCTAAAACGTTCTCTTGAGCTTTACAGCTGATTTCTGTCAATTTTTTACCATTAAGGTCTATAACTGATATATTAGACAAACTATTTATAAAATAAATTTTATCATTATAAACATCTAAGGAATAAACAGGGCCATCATATAATTGTTTAATAGAATAATTATCTAAATTTATTTTTTTTATTCCATTTTGTCCCCATGTTAAAATATAGTTTTTAAAACATCTTTTGTTTTCTAATAAAGATAAGGCAATACTGTTTTCATAAGGAAGGACCTTAAATTCCCTTCCATTTTTTATTTTTCTTAGTTTATTGTTTGAATCATAATAAAAAATATAATCTTTAAAAATAAAGAAAGTATTATACCCAGTTAAAACTTTATTTTGGCTTATTTTTTTAAGTTTTTTAGTTAAAATATTATAAGAATACAAACAATTATCTTTATTAGAAACAAATATAATTTGATTGTTAAACAAAATAAATCCTGCCTCATTTATGTTATAAATTATAGGATTTTTGTTTTTATATAAGTTAAAATTATTAGTATTTACATAGTAAACATCTTTATCAACAAAATAATAATTAGGATATATTAAAGTTTGTCCATAATTCATATTTGAAAAAGCCTTATTTATAAACAAAACATACAAAACTATAAGTAATAAAAAAATTTTTCTTTTCATACCATCCCCTCTTTCTTTTTATAACTTATTTATTATTTTTCCCATACAAAGTAAAAATATTCACTTAACCCAAATTTTTAAAGAATAATTCTTTGTTTATATGCAAAAAATATTTGTGAAAAACAACAAGGAGGGGAAAAAATGATAAACAAGAACATTTCCTGCAATGTTAAAGACTGCAAATATCACGCTCAAACTGAAAACTACTGTACATTAAATTCAATTCAAATAGTAAACCACACAACCCCTGCAACAACTAAAGAAAGCACCGACTGTGCAAGCTTTGAAAAAAAATAAGGATCTGGATAGCCAGATCCTTATTTTAATTCAAACTCATACTCATTTTTATATTCAAAACCTAAATTTTTAAACTCCAAATAGTAAACTCCTTTTTCTAACCTTAAAAAGTAGATGCCTTTTAAGTTTATTTCCTTTAATACCTCTTCTTTTTGATTTTTTAACAAAACTTTAACTTTAGGTGAAAGATTATAAATTTTTAATAGTACATCCTTATAAGCATAAAACTTAAAAAAATCTACATCTTCAATATAATCTATCCTACCCTTATATACCTTATTAAACTCAGCCTCATAAGCTTTATTTATCAAATTATTATATTCATAATCATCCATATCTATGTATATACCATCCTCTATTATTCCCTTATACCTCATAGCTTTAAACTTCTTACCGTTTTGTCCTTTTTTTATTTGTTCATAACTTCTATAACTTACAACTGTTTTATCTACACTGTCTTTGCTGTGCCTTGCTTCAAGAGTTATAATTCCACTTTTGTCATAGCTTTCCTTTAAATAAATAAATACATGCTCCCCCTCTGCATTATATATGTCCATTGGTTTTATTTTGTTTTCATTTATATATTTAAAATATTTTTCCATATCTTTTGTTGAAATTTTTTCAGGTAAATTAAAAACTGCACTAACAAAACCTGAGCAATCAAGACCTGCCGTTTTTTCCTTATACAATCCCTCTGTCAATACATTTCCTGGAACATACCCTTTATAGAGGGCATCTTTAAAATTTTTAACTTCCTTTATATTGCTAATATCAACAGAAATGTATCCTCCCCAGCAATATGGAATTCCAACTACAATCTTTTTTTCATCACCTAAAAAATTGGGAAGTTTTATATCCTGCCTATATAATTTAATAGGCTCATATTCCCAAACAAAATTAATTATATCCATTGCTCTTTTATATGCTTCTTGACGAGATATTTTTCTTATAAAAATCTCTTCTTTTTTAGGCTTAATTAACATAAAAATCAAAAAAACTATTATAAACAAAACTAAGCAAAGCTTTATCAAAAAACCTTTTCTTCCCATGTCCTCCTCCAAAATATTACTTTCTTTAAATTTTTATGATATTAAAACCAAAAACTTCACATACTAAATATAAAGTTAAACTGAGGGGGACTATATATGACCCGGGTCAACCAAGTAATAATAGACTTTTTACTTATATTTTTGCTAATACTAATTAATGGATTTTTTGCCGCATCAGAAATTGCAATTATATCTATAAATAGAAATAAAATATCTATGCAAGCTCAAGAAGGAATCAAAAAAGCAATTTTAATTCAAAAATTATTTAAAGAACCTAGCAAATTCTTAGCAACAATACAGGTTGGAATAACTTTAACAGGATTTTTAGCTAGTGCATCAGCTGCTGTAAGCATTTCAACATATTTTTCACAATATTTAAAAAGACTAAATATCCCCTTTAGTGAACAAATTTCCCTTATTCTTGTAACCCTTTTTATATCATATATAACTTTAGTTTTAGGAGAACTTTTGCCAAAACGTTTGGCTCTACAAAATCCTGAAAAAATAGCATTTAAAATAATAGGAATCATTTTATTTATATCTAAAATAACTTCTCCTTTTGTAAAAATATTAACACTTTCCACAAACTTCTTTGCAAAAATGTTTGGAGTAGGTTCCACCTATGAAGAAGAAAAAGTAACAGAAGATGAAATAAGAATGATGATAGATGTTGGAGAAGAAAATGGTGTATTAAACCAAACAGAAAAAGAAATGATAGATGGAATATTCGACTTTGATGATACCCTTGCAAAGGAGGTTATGACTCCAAGAACAGCAGTATTTGCAATTGACATAAATACGCCTTTAGAAGAAATAATTCATAAAATCATAGAAGAACAATACTCAAGAATCCCAGTATATGACGGGGATATAGACAACATAGTAGGAATTCTTTATATGAAGGATTTATTTGTAGAAATGGTAAGCAAAAAAATAGAAGATATATCAATAAAAAATTTACTTCGCAAAGCTTACTTTGTTCCAGATACAAAAAAAATAGACGTATTATTTAGAGAACTTCAAACCAGCAAAAACCACATGGCAATCCTTATAGATGAATATGGAGGAGTTTCTGGAATAATAACAATTGAAGATTTGATAGAAGAAATTGTAGGAAATATATCTGATGAATATGATGAAGATATAAAAGATTTTCAAAAGCTTGAAAATAACATTTACTTAGTTGATGGACTTGTTAGTATTGATGAAGTAAACGAAAAATTAAATTTAAAAATACCCTCTAAACATCATGATACAATAGGTGGCTTTGTATTAGACCTTATAGGCAATATACCACAAAAAGGCCAAAAAGTTGAATATGAAAACATAACCTTTACTGTTGAAAAGATTGATGAAAAAAGAATAGAACAAATTAAAATAGAAATAAAATAAGTTTTTAAAACAACAATGCCCCATGAAAGCTTATCTTTCATGGGGTTTAAACTTTATTCATTTAACATCTTGTCTATCCAATTTAATTTTTCTTGTAACAATTCTTTGTATTTCTTTAAAACTTCTTTTCTATCCTCTACATTTGCGTTAAATGCATTCATACAAAATTGCCCTCTAAATCCTCTACCCAAATTGCATAACCTTCTTCTTTGTCTTAATTCCATTCCAATAGGACCATATCCACATCTTCCAAACATACTTTCACCTCCCAAGTAATTGGCATATGCTATTTACAATTATTATTATACTACTTTTTTGGCATACGTCAATAACTTTATAAAAATAAAGCATGTTGAAATTACTTCAACATGCTTTATTGGTTTTCTTCATTAAATATCTTACACCATCTTTTACAACGCTTTTCAGCATTATTACATTTTACATTATTTGAACCGCACTTAGGGCATGTTGTTTTATCCCGCTCATAATTAACTTCATACACATTGCCACAATCTAAGCATATGTTTTTACAAAAATGGGTAGTATAATGCCCTCCACTAATTCTTATTGCTTTTCCTTCTGTTAGGGCAATAGCTACTTTTTTCCTTGCAGAATCTATTATATTTTGAAAGGTTTGTCTTGATACTTGCATCCTTTCTGCACACTCTTCTTGACTTAGCTCTTCTATATCCTTTAGCCTCATCGCTTCAAGTTCTTCTACCTTTAAGACTACCTCTTGTAAGTCACATCTTGGTCTACCAAAAGGAATAAAATAAGTATCCTGTGGAAAAAATTCTACTCTTCTAAATTTAATTGGCCTTGGCATTTTAATTCCTCCCTGCATATATTACATAATCCATAAAGCATCATATCCATGTCATGTATTTCTATATTGTTTTCCTCTTCTAATCTATTATTTAGTTTAACATATTCAACGCTTATTTTGCTATTAATATCTATCGTTTTTCCACAATTTAAACATTTAAAATGAATATGCAGGGGGTTTTTGCTAAACATTTTCATTTCATAGTAACTAACTCCACTAACATTTATCTCTTTTATAATCCCTAATTTTTTAAATAACTTTAATGTTCTATATACAGTAGCAAGTCCTATATTTTTATCCTTTACCTTCTCATATATTTCTTTTGCACTTAAATGAACCGGACTTTTTATTATAACATCTAATATTAATTGTTTTTGTTTTGTAAACTTATAATTATTTTTTTCAAACATTCTCTTAAAATAACTTATATCCATATAATCATCCTTTTTACATTAATCATTGCAATGACCTTCATGGTGATGTTCTTTACATATACTACCAGTAGATTTTAATTCACCCCTTATATATTTTTCTACTACATCATCAGCTAAACCTTGGGCACCTACTACTACCTTTATTCCATTTTCATTAAACAATTGTTGTGCAGTTTCTCCCATTCCTCCAGATATCACAACATCAACCTTCAATTCTTTCAAAAACACTGGTAAAAAGCCTGGTCTATGACCCGGATTTTCAACAAAACTTTTATCAACAACTTTTTCTTCTGCGATTTCATAAATTATAAATCCTTCACAATGTCCAAAATGAGCACTAACAAACTTATCTTCACACGCAACCGCTATTTTCATAATGTTATTCCTCCTTTAATTTAATATATTCTTTTATATTGTTCCACATATTCCTAATAGCTTTTGCTGCTATGCTATCTTTATAAAAAGTTATAGGCTTAAGTTCATTTATTGATTTTATAACTATATCATCATATGGAATTTTACCTACTAAAGCTAAGTTATTATCCTTAATAAAATCTTCTATTTCCTTTGTAATATCCTCATTTATGTCGTATTTATTTATACAAACCATAGTAAAAATGCCAAAATATTTACAAAGCCCTACTACCCTAGATAAATCTTGTAAACCTGATTTTGTAGGTTCAGTAACAACCAATACCATATCTGCACCTGTTATTGAAGATATAACAGGACATCCTATACCTGGCGAACCATCTATTATAATAAGTTTATCTTTTTCATTTACTCTTCTAGCATTTATTCTTAATTGAGTTATTAATTTTCCTGAGGCATCGGCTCCAATTTCCATCTTTGCCCTTGAAATTATTCCCTGTTTAAGTTCCGTTAGATAAATATCTGCCGTTTTTTCATATTCTAAAGTTATAGCATTTTGATGGCAAACTAAAGTACATGCACCACATCCTTCACATAAAAAAGGCTCTACATTAAAATTCTTTATAGCATCAAATTTACAAACTTTTTCACATTTTCCACATTCAATACATAAAAATTTATTAATTGATGCTTTTTTACCTCCAAAAAAATCCTCATTGTGGATATCTTTACCTTGATAAAACAAATAAAAATTTGGTGCATCAACATCACAATCAACCCTAATCACATCTTTAGCAAGCTCTGAAAGTGCTGTTGCAATCGTAGTCTTTCCTGTTCCACCTTTCCCGCTAATAACAACTAATTCCATTTAAGTTCCTCCTTTAAACGGCTTGCCAACTCATCAAATAACTCTTTATATTTTACATCTTCATATAATATTTTTCCCTTTGAATACATAAAAGCAATCTCTCTTTCATAGGGAATAAGCCCTATTATTTTTATACCCTCTTTTTTACAATAAACCTTTATTATATTTTCCCCACCATCATCTTTATTAATAACTATTCCAAAAGGTATTTTAAAAGTTTTAACTAACTCAACAGCCATCTTAAGATCATGAAGTCCAAACTCAGATGGTTCTGTAACAAGCACCGCCACATCAGCATACCTCAATACATTAATAACATTGCAAGAAGTTCCTGGCGGGCAATCTATTACATTTACTTTGCAAGTTAAATCCCTAAGTAGTTCTTTTATTACAGGCACAGCCATAGGTTCTCCTACATTTAAAATACCTCGACTACAACCTATATTTTTATATTTACCTTTTTCAATTTTCCCAATTTCTCTATTAGAATATTCTATTGCTCCAAATTTACAAGATATTTGGCATGCACCACAACTGTGACACAACTTTTGAAAAAGTACAATCTCCTCTTTTGCTTTTGCTAAAGCATTAAATTGACACACTCTAACACATTCTCCACATAAAGTGCATTTATCTTTATCTATAATAGGATACTCCACTAATACATCTTTTACTTTATAAATTTGAGGTTCTAAAAATAAAAAACCATTAGGCTCCTCAACGTCTGCATCGATATAATTAGCATTTAAAGCCAACGCAAGATTTACTGAAACTGTAGTTTTACCAGTTCCACCTTTACCACTCAATACTGCAATATTCAATCTATTCCCTCCCATTATTACATACCATGATGTGCTTTACCTGCTACTTTTATCTCTTCAAGTTTCGAATTTTTAAATTTTTCCAATACAATGTTTATTGGCATTGCTTCACATTTATAAGCTTTTATTCCTGCTTTATTTATAAGCTCAAAAGCATTAGGTCCTAAGCTGCCTGTTATTATGATATCTATCCTTTCATTTATTAGTTGCTGTGCAGCAGCAATGCCTGCCCCTCCCCCTGAAAGCTGTCCTTTATTTTCTATTACTTTTACTTTTCCACTATCTGTATCATGAATCTGAAAATATTTACATCTACCAAATCTTACATCAAGCATGCTGTCCATAGAACTTCCAACTGATGATATTGCAATTTTCATCATCATCAACCCCTTAAAATATTTTTAGCATTTGCTAATTATATATTACTACTAAATACCATTACTGTCAAATGCCAATTATAAAAAAAACAAAAAAACTTAGGGGGTTGCCCTAAGTTAATTTGAAAACTGGCTATTGTAAAGTTCTGCATAAAATCCACCCTTAGCTAAAAGTTCTTTATGGGTTCCCTGTTCTATTATTGTTCCACGGTTCATAACAAGAATTAAATCCGCATCTTTTATCGTTGAGAGTCTATGGGCAATTACAAAGCTTGTTCTTCCTTTCATAAGATTTGCCATGGCCTTTTGAATTAAAGCTTCCGTCCTTGTATCTACATTACTTGTAGCTTCATCAAGTATTAATATTGGAGGATCAGCTAAAAAGGCCCTCGCAATTGTTAGAAGTTGCTTTTGACCTTGTGAAATATTAGAAGCTTCCTCATTTATAACTGTATCATAACCATGGGGCAATGTTCTTATAAAATGATCTGCATGAGCAGCCTTAGCAGCTTTTATAATTTCTTCTTCTGTTGCACCTTCTTTTCCATAAGCTATATTATCTCTAATCGTTCCATTAAATAACCATGTATCTTGTAGCACCATACCAAACATTCTTCTTAAGTCTTCTCTTCTCATATCTCTTATATCTACACCATCAATAGTAATTCTTCCGCCTTTTACATCATAAAATCTCATCAAAAGATTAACAAGGGTAGTTTTACCAGCACCTGTTGGCCCAACAATTGCAACCATCTGTCCTGGCTTTACATGTATATTTATATCCTCCATTAAAAGTTCGTCATCTTTATAACCAAACTTCACATGCTCAAACTTAACTTCTCCTTTTGGATTTTTAATTTTTACAGCATCTTCTTTATCCTTAACTTCCTCAACTTCATCTAAAACTTCAAATACACGTTCTGCTGAAGCTACTGTAGATTGAATTATATTAGCTATATTAGCTGTTTGAATTATAGGTTGAGTAAACTGCCTCATGTATTGTATAAAAGCCTGAACATCTCCTATTTCTATTTTTCTTTTTGCAACAAAAATTCCACCTACCACACACACTAAAACATATCCAACGTTATTAACAAAATTCAAAGCAGGCATTATAAAACCTGACATGAATTGTGCCTTCCAACCTACATTATAAAGCCTTTCATTAATTTCCTTAAAGGTTTTTATAGAATCCTCTTCACGCCCAAAGGCTTTAACAATTTTATGCCCTGTAAACATCTCTTCAACATGTCCATTTAACTGTCCTATAATCTTTTGTTGCTCTGCAAAATATTTTTGAGATTTTTTTGCAATCATAGCGGTTAACATTCCAGATGAAGGTAACGTAAAAAGAGCAATTAAAGTCATAACAGGACTTATGGATATCATCATTCCTAAAATACCTATTATAGTTACAACTGAAGTTATAAGCTGAGTTAAACTTTGCTGAAGGGTTGTTGCAATATTATCCATATCATTTGTAACACGACTTAAAATCTCACCATGGGTTCTTGAATCAAAATATTTTAATGGCAATCTATCAAGCTTATCTTTAACTTCTGAACGCATCTTAAATACAGTCTCTTGAGCCACCGTTGACATTATATATGACATAATAAAACTTAAAATAGCGCTTATTAAATATAAACTAATCAAAATAATTAAAATTTTTCCTATATACTCAAAGTCAATGCTTGGAACAGGTTGCCTTTTTAAGTTTTCAATAACTTGCCTTGGCATATTTCTTTTAATAGCTATTTGTATTTGAATAATACGCAAGTATCTTGCAAGTATTCCTTCTCCAATTTTAGTAGTTGCTTTACCTAATATTTTAGGTCCTACAATATTAAATACTGTACTTAATATTGCAAGAATAAACACTGCTAAAAACTTATATCTTTGGGGCCTCATATATTCTACTAATCTTTTTACAGTTCCTTTAAAATCCTTTGCCTTTTCAACAGGTCTTCCCATGGCAGGTCCCATATGACCTCTTGGTCCCCCAAAGGGTCTTTGTCCTTTACTCATGCTATCTCCTCCTCACTAAGCTGGGAAGACACTATCTCACGATAAACCTCACATGTTCTTAATAACTCTTCATGTTTTCCCATACCAACTATTTTTCCTTCATCTAAAACAATGATTTTATCTGCATCCATAATAGTTGCAACACGCTGAGCAACTATCAATACTGTTGAATTAGAAGTTTCTTTTTTTAGTTCTGAGCGAAGTTTTGCATCCGTTTTAAAATCTAAAGCTGAAAAGCTATCATCAAACATATATATTTGGGGCTTTTTAACAAGTGCCCTTGCTATAGACAAGCGCTGTTTTTGACCTCCCGAAAGATTAGTACCACCTTGAGAAACTAAAGAATCAAAACCATCCTTCATATTTAAAATAAACTCTGTTGCCTGAGCAATTTCTGCAGCACGCATAATTTCTTCATCTGTAGCATCTTCTTTTCCATACCTTATGTTATCCTTTATAGTCCCTGAAAATAAAACTACTGTTTGAGGAACATATCCAATTTTTGATCTTAATTCTTTTTGAGACATATCCCTTATATCTACGCCATCAATTAAAATACTTCCACTTTCAACATCATAAAAACGCATAATAAGATTTAAAATAGTAGACTTTCCTGAACCAGTTCCCCCTATTATAGCGGTAACTTCCCCAGGCTTTGCTTCAAAGGAAATATTCTCAAGAGCAGGGCTTTCTGCTCCAGGATATCTAAAGGTTACATTCCTAAACTCTATGTGACCTTTTGATATCTTAGGAGTCTTTGGCTCTTTAGGATCCTTTATTTCAGGTTCAATCTCTAAAACTTCATTAATTCTTTCAGCTGAAGCTTGAGCCCTAGGAACCATAACAAACATTATAGATACCATTATTATTGAAAACAATATCTGCATAGCATACTGGATAAATGCCATCATATCTCCTATTTGAAGCTTATTTGCATCAATTCTTTTTGCAGCAACCCATATAATTGTTATATTTGTAAGATTCATCAAAAAAATCATTATAGGCTGCATCATTGCTAATATTTTATTAACTTTTATTGCTGTATCTGTAAGATCTTTATTTGCTTCATAAAACCTTTTCCTTTCTGTCTCTACCCTGTTAAAAGCTCTAATTACCCTAATTCCTATTAAATTTTCACGAAGTATTTGATTAACTTTATCAAGCTTTTTTTGCAAAGCTTTAAAAAGGGGAACTACTTTAGCTGCAAGTAAAGCGATTGTTACAACAAATAAAGGCAAAACAAACGCAAGAACTAAAGTTAAATGTTTATCCTTTGAATATGCCATTATTATTCCGCCAATACACATTATAGGCGCATAAATCATAAAACGCATCATCATTACAAGAACTGTTTGTATTTGAGTTATATCATTTGTAGTTCTGGTTATTAAAGAAGCAGTTCCTATTTTATCAAATTCATTTAATGAAAATCCTTCAACTTTAGTAAATACTTTATCCCTCAAAAGCGTTCCAAACCCTACTGCTGTCCTTGAAGATAAAAATGCTCCAATAATTGAACTTATTGAACTTGCACCAGCAACTAAAAGCATGTATCCACCGTATTTCCAAATAAATGCTGTATCTCCTTTCATCATTCCATTATTAACAATTTCGGACATAAGAGTTGGAAGATAAAGCTCTGAAATGGCTTGAACAAACATAAACAAAAGAGTAAAAAATATAAGCCATTTAAACTTTTCTAAATATCTAAATAGTTTTATCATAAAACATCATCTCCAGCTATTTTATATTTACAACTGCATTATCAAACAAATTATTTACATTGGATATTGCTACTTTTTCATTTTCCTTTAATCCACTTATTATCTCAACCTCTCTATTATTTTGAAGGCCTACTTCAACTTCTCTTTTTTTAGCTAAATTGTTTTCTATAACATAAACATAGTTCTTTCCGTTATTACGAACAAGTGCTGAAGAAGGAACTACAATTCCCTTTTTTGATATATTTAAAACTGCATGAGCAGAAAGTCCAGGCTTTATATTATCAACATTTTTTATGCTAATTTCAATTGGAAAATACATTCCTGTGCTAACTGCCATAGGCCCAACGCTAACTATTTGACCTTTATAAATCTTATTTGGATAAATATCCACAATAACATCTATAGTTTGACCAACTTTAACATAAGGAAGATATTTTTGTGAAATAGTTCCTTTTAATTTAAGAGCTGAAAAATCTCCAACTACAAACAAAGGCACTGTTGGTGAGGCTAATTCTCCAACGTTTATATTTTTATTAATTACTATTCCACTTATTGGACTTACAATTTTAGAATTTTCAATTTGAAGCTTTACATTTTTCATGTTAGCATAGGCAACATCTAAAGCAGCCTTTGCTTGTTTTAAACTTCCATTTGATACAGTCTCATATTGCTTTTTAGCTAGCTCATATTTTGTTGCTATCTCATCTAATTGATCTTTTGTAACCAATCTCTTGCTATATAAATCTTTAGTTTTTTCATAGGCCTTTTCCATAGAGTCAAGATTTATTTTAGCTTGATCTACTTGGCCTTTTGCTAAACTTTCAGCTGCCTTTGCTGATTCTAAAGAAGCCTGAAGTTGTTCAAGTTGTATATTTAATGCTTTTGTTTCTATTTGTGCAAGTATGCTTCCTTTTTTTACTTCACTTCCAACTTCAACATTAACTTTTTCAACTTGTCCTGTTAATTTGCTATAAATATTAACTGTTTTTGCTGGAATTAATGCTCCTGAAACATTCAACTGTGAATTTATATCTTGTGTTTTAGCGACTGCAACTTGAACATCAAAAGCATTTTGACTTGAATTTTGGAAGTTACATCCCAATATAAACAGTAAGCCCATCAATAAACTTATTAACTTTTTCATACTTATCCCCCTTTACTTTATGTGAATTTTAACAGTTGCATTCATTCCTGGCATTAAAACTACATTATCATTGTTTATGATAGTTATTTTAACAGGAATGTATTGAGTTTGCTTTGAATAAGTTCCACTAGTAGTTAAACTTGGCATAGAAGAAAAAGCTGATTGTGTAGCTTGACCTATAGTTTTTACATATCCTTCAAATTTCTTATCTGGATATGCGTCTATCTTTATATCTACTTTTTGACCTTCCTTTATTTTTGAAATATTTGTTTCTTCAATATTTGCTTTTATAAAAATATTAGATAAATCTATTATTTGTGCAATTTCCATTCCAGGAGATACCACCTGACCTACAACTGCATTAGATAAAACAACCTTACCATCTATAGGAGATTTTATATAAGACTTAGAAGCTATAACATCTGCAGAAGAACTCAATCCTTGGGAATTAATAGCACTAGTTGAAACAAGGGCACTTACATCTTGGCGTCCAAGTATTTGACCACTTTTTACATAATCTCCTTCTTTAATATTCCACTCTTCTATCTTCCCAGTTAATTCCGGAGTTATTGATACCATAATTGCAGAAACTTGAGCATTATCTGTTGTAATGTAATGGCTATCATTATAAAAGTAAAAATACAATCCAACACCTGCTCCAATTAATAACAACAATAAAATGCTTATTAGGATAGATTTTGCTTTTTTCATGTTAATCCCCCTTTTTTATTAATCTAATTTATTAAAAATAATTTTTAACTCATCAAACAACTGGCCTAATTTTTTAATATCGTTTTCATCAAGCACCTCAAGCTTTTTTAAAATATCCTGCTTACTTTTTTGTTTACACTCCTTTAAAAAGGCCCTTCCCTTTTCAGTTATTTTTAATAAAATAACCCTCCTATCCTTTGGGTCAAAAACTCTTTCTATAAGTCCATCTTGAATTAATTTTTCTGATATGGATGTTAAATTTGATTTTGGAATCATCATCTTTTCACTATAATAACTCATAGGCTTTTCATCATAATTTTCTACAAGATGCAAAAGCCAAAGCTGTTGCTTAGATATTCCAGTAATCGAAATACCCTTCATAAGTTTTTTATAAAAAGCAGGTAAAAAAGTTAATAAATCCTCTGCAATAATTTCCCTCATCATTTTCCTCCTCTTTTTTATGTTATAATTTATAATAGTTACTTTTTGTAACTATTATAAATTGTAACATAAAAACCAAAAAAGTCAATAAAAAACTAGAAACCTGGATAATCCAGGTTTCAATTTCTATACATAACCATACAGCTTATTGAAGATACCCTTACTTTATCACCATATATTTTATACAACGTATCCACCCCAGCTAATCTTCCATCTACTACAACGTTCCAAACTCCATTTTGAAGGTTTAAATCTATAGGATTTTTATTGGCGTTATAAACAACTATTATTTCCCTCCAAGAATCAGCAGGACATTCTATTTTAAAAGCTATAGTTCTTTTAGGAGAATCAATAAATTTTAAATATTTTTTAACATCCTCCACTGAATCCAATCTAAAGGCTATATGTTCTTTTCTTAAAGTTATAAGCCCCTTTACATATTCAAATACATCCCTAAACTCATATTTTCTATTCCAATCAATTGAATTTATATTATCTGGAAGATTATAACTATTTTCGTATCCTTGCTTTGTTCTGCAAAAGTCACATCCAAGATGTAAAAAAGGAACACCTTGGCTTGTTAATAATATAGCATAAGATAATTTATGGATTCTTACCCTATCCTCTATTGAATCCTCTTTATTTGTAATACTTATCTTATCCCAAAGAGTATGATTATCATGGCAAGAAACATAATTAATGGATTGATTAGGCGAAACATAAGGACCTTTTAAATCTTCACTATAATTTGTACATGCAACTACACTTCTTTTTATGTCGTATTCTCTATCCTCTCCTCCAGCAAATCCCTTCTTTTCTGCATCAAAAGTATTTCCTCTTACCGCATCCCTTATTGTATCGTTAAAAAATCCAATGTTTAAAACTTTATAAGCATTTTTTTGAATAACCCTTTTATCACTTTCTAAAAAAGTATTTAAATCCCAACCTTCACCATAAACTATGATATTCTCATTTATTTTTTTAAGTTCATCATATATCTCATTTATAGTATCTATATCAAAAAGTCCTAAAAGATCGAATCTAAATCCATCAATATGATACTCCTTTGCCCAATGTAAAACGGAATCTTTTATAAACCTTCTTACCATTTTATTTTCTGTTGCTATATCGTTCCCACATCCGCTGCCGTTAGATATATTGCCAAATTTATCGCTTCTAAAATAATATCCAGGAAATAATTTTTCAAAACTGCTTTGTTTATAATCATAAACATGATTATAAACAACATCCATTATAACGCCTATATTGTTATCATGAAATTTTTTAATCATAGTTTTAAGCTCTTTGATTCTTGATATAGGATCATAAGGATCTTTTGAAAAACTTCCCTCCACCGCATTATAATTTTGAGGATCGTAACCCCAATTATATTTTTTAAAAGGCTCCCTTTCATCTACGCTTTCATAATGGAAATCATAAAAGGGCATAATCTGAACATGGGTTACTCCTAACTCTTTAATATGTTCAAGTCCTGTTTTAACTCCTTTTTCTGAAAAGGTATTTTCCTCTACAAGCCCTAAAAACTTTCCCTTATCCTTAATACCACTATTATCACCTAAAGAAATATCCCTTATGTTTATCTCGTAAATTATTGCATCAACATATCTTTTTAAATTTACTGGCTTATCCTTATCCCAATTTAAAGGATTTGTATCATTAAAATCAATTATGGCTCCTCTTAATCCATTTATTCCAACTGCTTTTGCATATGGGTCAACTACTTCATAAACCTTATCATATACTTCAACTTGATAATTATAAAAATATCCCTTTAAATTTTTATCTATTAAAATTGAAAAAAGTCCATTTTTTTCTTCCATTTGATATACCAAAGGTTTTTCATAAATCAAAGGATCTTTGGTTTTATAAATAAGCAAACTGATAGATTTTGCAACAGGCGACCATACTCTAAATTCAGTTTTATCATTTATAATCCTACATCCTAAAAATCCATCATAAAAATATTTTTCTTCAAATTCCTTTGTCTTAAAAAGATAAGAATAAGAAACTTCAACCTTGTTTTCTTTTAAATATAAATATGTTTTTTTCTTTATATCAATTGGATCTTTTAAAATTATCTCACATAAATCCTTCCTTTTGTTTATTACGCTAATTTCTAAAGGTTGATTTTCTTGAAAAACCCTAATACTTGTTAAATCTACACCATCAAATTCATTTAAGAAAAATTTTATCTTATAAAAGGTTGAAAAATAAGCCTTCATATCATACCTCCACTATTTGAAATACTTTCCCTGCCAAGTATCCCTTTCCTCAAACCTTTTATCTATAGCATTTAAAACTTCCCATTTTTTTAAGCTCCATAAAGGTTCTATTATAAGGCTTCTTGGACTGTCCCCTGTTAATCTGTGAACCACCATATTTTCAGGAAGCCTTTCTACACAGTCAACTATAAGATCAACATATTCCTCTTTAGTTAAAAATCTTAACTGTCCCTTTTTATACATGTCAACAAGTCTTGTTCCTTTCATAAGGTGAAGAAGGTGAAGCTTTATCCCTTGAGTATTTGTATGCGCTACAAAATCAATAGTTTCAAGTATTCTTTTTTTATCCTCTCCTGGAAGGCCTAGTATAACATGCGTTACAACATCTATATTTCTTTTTCTTAAATTTTCTACAGCTTCTATATAAGTTTCTAAAGGATATCCTCTGTTTATAAGCTTTGCTGTATCCTCATGAATGGTTTGAAGACCAAGCTCCACCCAAAGATAAGTTTTTTTATTTATTTCATCTAAAAGCTCCAAAACATCCTCCGGTAAACAATCAGGCCTTGTTGCTATAGCCAATCCTACAACTCCTTCAAGATTTAAAACCGCCTCATATTTTTCCCTTAAAACATTAACTGGCGCATAGGTATTAGTAAAAGCTTGAAAGTAAGCAATATATTTTCCATGTTTCCACTTTTTATTCATCATTTCTTTAACTTCATAAAACTGCTCAACTAGATCCTCCTTAGTTCCTGCAAAATCTCCTGAACCTCTCTCGCTACAAAATATACAGCCTCCATACCCTTTTGTCCCATCTCTGTTAGGACATGTAAATCCCGCATCCAAAGATATTTTAAAAACTTTTTCTCCAAACTTTTGCCTTAAAAAATAGTTTATAGAATAATACCTTTTATCTCCCCAAAGTTTCAAACGACCACCTTCTTTTGTTTAATATTTTCATAACCATTTTACTTATATTATTATTTTCTTTCAATAAATTATAAACCCAAACTTTAATAATATACCTTTTAGAGGTATACTTAATAGTATAAAAGCATATGAGGAGGTAATAATATGCATAAATTTGATCCTAAAAATTTAAAAAAACTTGACAATCCTACAAGAAGAAAATATATGCCACCATATAAAACCCTTGAAAGATTTGGATTAAAATTAAAAGGTGAGGAAACATTTCTAGATGTTGGATGCGGTATAGGCTACTTTACCATTCCTGCTGCCAAAATACTTTCAAAAGGTAAATCCATAGGAATTGATATTTCAGAAGAAATGCTAAACTATGCAAAAGAAAGAGCAAAGGATATTGACAACATAGAATTTAAGCAATGCTTTGAATATGAATTTCCTATTGAATCAAATTCAATAAATTATGTAATGCTTTCAAATGTTTTACATGAGATAGAAGATAAGAAAAAATTTTTAAAAGAAGTAAAAAGAACCTTAAAAAATAACGGCCAAGTTTTTATAATCGAATGGAAAAAAATAAATACAAATTACGGACCTCCTTTTGATCATAGAATATCTAAAGAAGAAGTTATAGAAATATTTAAAACTATGGGATTTGAACTTATAGAAGATCTTGAAGTTTCAAAACATCACTATGGACTAAAATTTACCTTGTCGAATAATGTAATTTAATAGTTTTTTAACACTTTTTCAACATCTTTTTAAAATACTCTTGTTATTATAAAATTGTCTTAGTTCCCCCCTTTAACATAGATCTACTTCCCCATTAAAAAAAGCCGGCTTTTGCCGGCTAATTTACTTTTATTATTACTTTCCCATCCCTAATTTGATACTTTTTTGAATTTATAACTACTAATCCATCATATTTATTAAAAATAAATTCAAATTCTTTATAATCCTCATATCCATAATGTTCCTTTTCTATATTTATCTCTAAAAAATCATTTAGTTTCATTGTAAACTTATAAAAATTATATTTTCCATTCTTATATTCAAAAGTTTCTCCATCATCTTTATAATGATAATAAACTCCATCTCCAGGATATACATCAAGTATAAGCTTATTCATCTTCTTTTCACCAATATAATTTTGAATTTCAAAATTTGGAATAATACTTCCTTTTTTAATGAACATAGGACATAAATCAAGGGGAGCATATTTTAAAATATATCCTCCGCCTTTATATTCTTCTTTTGTCCAATAATCTATCCAATCCCCCTCTGGAAGATAAACCGCCTTTATATTCTTCCCTTGCTCAAGGACAGGAGATACTAATATATTTTCTCCAAACAAAAATTCATCATTTAATTCATAAGTATTTTTATCATTTTGATAGTGTAAAAACAAAGGTCTCATAACAGGAAGTCCCGTTTTTTCACATTGATACATCAAATCATACAAGTAAGGAAGAAGCTTATATCTTAGCTTTATATATTTTCTGTTTATATCTTCTGTAATTTTATCAAAGGCCCAAGGTTCCTGATCTCTTGTATGAATACAAGAATGATTTCTAAAAAGAGGCATAAAACAGCCAAGCTGAACCCATCTTGATAAAAGCTCTGGTGTTGCATCAAATTGAAATCCTCCAACATCAGTTCCACAAAAAGCTATTCCTGAAAGACCTAAATTTAAAAGCATAGGAACTGCCATCCTAAGATGTTCCCAAAAACTATGGTTATCTCCTGTCCATACAGTAGAATACTTTTGAGTTCCTGCAAAACACGCCCTTGTTATAACAAAGGGTCTTTTATTTGTATGCTTTTTAATTCCCTCATAGGTTGCTTTTGCCATAAGATGTCCATAAACGTTATGCACTTCCAAATGATTGGTAGTTCTTCCGTCATTTTTAAACTGAACATCATCCGGAATTGGACCTTTAAAAGAAGCTGGTTCATTCATATCATTCCAAATACCACTTATTCCATCATCAAGCATTATTTTTTGCTTATCGGCCCACCAGTTTCTAACCTTTTCATCAGAAAAATCAGGATATAAAGCCTCTCCAGGCCATACCTCATTTACATAAGGTATTCCATCTTTATCGGTTACAAAATATCCATTTTTAAGTCCTTCCTCATACATAAAATAACCTTTATCCTTTTTAACTGCTGGGTCTATTATAGTTACAACCTTAAATCCTTTTTCTTTAAGCTCTTTTATCATATCCTTATGATCTTTAAAAGCTTCTTCATCCCAAGTAAATACCCTATAACCATCCATATAATCAATATCAAGATGAATCACATCACATGGGATATCCTTTTCCCTAAACATATTTGCAACTTCTAACACCCTATCTTTTGGACAATAGCTCCATCTTGATTGATGATATCCTAATGTCCAAAGCTGAGGAAGTGGTGTTCTTCCCGTCAAATAAGTATATCCTTCTAAAACATCTGTAACATAAGGACCATATATAAAATAATAATCTAAGTTTCCATCATCGGCTGCAAAATAATAATAGCTGCTATTTTCTTTTCCCATATCAAAATAAGTTTTAAAGGTATTATCAAAAAATATTCCAAAAGATATACCATTTCTTAAAGTTATAAAAAAAGGAATAGACTTATACAAGCTTACAAAACTCTCAACATGAGGCCTTGGTTCATCAGTATTCCACATCTCATAATAATAACCTTTTTTATTAAGATATCCTGTCTTTTCACCAAGACCATAAAAATATTCATCTCCATACATCTTTTTTAAAATTTCAATTTTATGTTTTTTAAACTTCTCCTCTCCTTTTACTGCCTCTGTTTGATACGTTTTTCCATTTCCCCTTCTTTTAAAAGGTTGTCTTTCTCCTCTATAATCCTCACATAAAACATTCTTATCAACATCATAAAAATCAACTTTAAAATCATCAAAAATCCTTACAATTAACTTGTTGGTTTTCAGTTCTATGAAATTGTTATATTCTTTCACATCAAAATCAACTTCTTCTATCTTAAGATCCTCTATAGCCCTTGAAAAAGCTCTATCATATTTAAGAGGAGAAAAAACATTAATTATGTCATCTTTTATTACCCTTATTATTCCCTTTCCTTTTTCAAACCCCAGGATTAATTCATTGTTTTCGACACAAAACTTCTTTAATCTACCAAACACGACTATCCCCCCAATAAATTTACATTTTGTTAACAATATATAAATAGTTTTTTAATATAGTATTGATATTATTAAAATGCAAGCTTGAAAACCAGATACCCCCCCTCTTTAATATAGATTTAAAATATTTAATATAACCTCGCCTATATGGCGAGGTTTTTACTTTTTTGTTTTCTTATTTAAAGTCTCAGAAATCAACTTATCTAAAACTTGATAAAAATTAGAGGCTAAAAGTATTCCAAAAGCTATAGCACCTGCAGTTGCTGCTGTTTCAATTCCTTTGTTTATACCCTCTTCTAATTTTCCAAAAGTCAAAAGATTTATAGTATCAAAGGCCATTATACCAGGAACTAAAGGATATATACCCGGTAGAGAAAAAACATATGCAGGAGTTTTTAATCTTCTTGCCATAACCTCGCTATAAAGACCTACAAACACAGCAGCAATAAAAGTGGCATATATAGCTCTTCCTGAAAACAAAACTAAAAATTTATATATAGCCCAAGCAATTCCACCACAAAGCCCTGCCCAAAATAAGTTATATCTTTCAATATTAAACAAAATAGCTCCTGTGAAACTTCCAAGAAAAGCCAATAAAAATTCCCTCATAGTGTCACCCATCCTATTCCTAATGTTAATGCAAAGCCAACTCCAACTCCTATTGATGTTGCAATATAAAGTGCCTCTCCAAGCCTTGCTAAACTTGATACAATATCTCCATACAACGCATCCTTTATGGCATTTGTAATTGCAATTCCTGGAACAAGAATCATTATAGAACCTATTATCACTTTATCTATATTAACTGTCCATATAAAATTATTAACAAAAAGTGCAAAAATTGCAGCTAAAAATCCAGAAATAAAATATTCAAAGAACTGAAAAAAACCAAATTTCTCGATTTTTTCTTTTAACACATAAATAACACAGGTTATTATAAAGGCAAAAAAAGCATCTAAAACCGTACCTTCAAAAAGCTGAGTAAAGGAAAAGGCTACAATACCAGCACTTAAAATCCTTAAAGGAAAATTAAAATAAGGAAGCTTTTCTATATTTTCAATTTCCTTTACTATAACATCGTAACTTAATTTTTCAGCTTCAATTCTTCTTGATAAGTCATTTAAAAGTTCAATTTTATGAAGGTCTACTGTCCTATCCTTAATCCTTTTTACACAGGTTATCATTTTGCCATCTGAAGTTTTTCCTGTAGCAGAAAATCCATTTGGCATGACAAAACTTTCAATTTCAATTTTATAGGCTGCACCAATTCGCCTCATGGTATCTTCTACTCTATAAATTTCTGCTCCTGAACTTAACAAAAGCTCTCCTATTTTAGTTGCAACTTCTACAACCTGCTTTACCTCCATAACATCACCACCCATTACATTGTAACATAATTTAACAAAAATAAAAGCCGCTTTTGCGGCTATTTTAAACTATTAATTATAGATATTATTTTTTCTTTTACTTCTTTTGCAATATTTTTTAATTCATCTTTATTTAAATCCTTTATTAAATACTCTGGGTCTATAAATCCAACTTTTACTTTGTCTTCATCTTCATAAACTGCTATCTTACAAGGTAGAAAATATCCTATTTTTATATCCTTTTCTAATACTTCCTTTGCTTTATATGGATTACATACTTCTAAAATAGTAAAATTGCCATCATAAGCCACACCTTTTTCCTTTAACTTATCTTGATAATTCATCCTCCAAATAACTCCAAATTTTGATTTCTCAAGCTTTTCAGCAATTTCATCTAAAGCATCTTCATATCTTTTATTAACCTCAATCTCATAAATAAAACCTTCCATAGCATCACTCCCTATAAAAAATTTAGATGCTAGGTTTACTTTTTATTATATCATATTTTTAAAAAATTTGAAAATTAAATCAAATATTATTTAAAACAACCATATTTCTTCCTTTCTCCTTTGCAATATACATAGCTTGATCTGCTCTTTTTATAACTTTTTCAATGTCAAGATTATCCTGTTCTCTTAAAGAAGATACTCCAAAGCTTGCAGTATATCTTATTACATTACCATTTATACTTAATTTGCTTTCTTCTATATATTTTCTTATAGCTTCTGCTTTATCATAAGCTTTATTTCCATTTTCATGTAATAAAATTATAAACTCCTCTCCTCCAAATCTTGCAGCAAACCCTTGTTTTGTATGGAATTTTAAAATCTTTGCAAAATGTTTTAAAACCTCATCTCCTATATCATGTCCAAAGGTATCGTTTATATTCTTAAATCTATCTATATCAGCCATAATAATAGATATATCTTTAAATTTTTTAATTTCCTCTTTGGCCCTTATAAAAAAAGCTCTCCTATTATAAATCTTTGTTAAATAATCGATCATTGCCATTTTTTGGGCTTTTTGCTTTTCTTTTTTTAATTTTTCTTCAACATTTTTTAATCTGGTTATATCCTGATCTATTCCAAGAACCCTTATTATCTCTCCTTTTTCGTTTTTTATGGGAATATACTTAGATAAAATCCATTTATAACTTCCATCAGAGTTTAATATCCTATAAACAGACTGAAAAAAACCTTCTTCTTTTATTTTTTTAAGGGCATAATCCATAGTAAATTCCTTCTCTATCCTTTTTAAATCCTTAGGATGAACAGATATTTTCCATAAATGTTTATTTTTTAAAACCTCTTCAATCAATATGCCATGAATTTTAGAAAAAGAAGGACTTATATATATAATTTCTTTAGTTTTTACATCTTGAAGTATAATTGCTTCTTCTAGATTTTCTGTAACTTGTTTTATAATATTTTCTTTTTCTTTAGCCTTTAAATATAATTTTTTATATCTTGTAATATCATTAAAAATTAAAGCTACACCTTCCTTATCAAAACAAATATCTATAGAATAATATTTACCTAAAAAACAATATTCATCATTTAAAAAATCAAAATTTGAAAGGATATCTTTTATGCTTTTATTTAAAATATTTTCCTTTTTCAAACCTACTAACTCTTCAAAAGCCTTATTAACTTCTAATATTAAAATATTTGTAGGATTTTTATTTTCATCAAGAATAATATTGCCATAAACAAAGGGATTTTTCATATTATCGATTATAAATTTAATATCCTTCATAATATCACCTTCAAATATAAGTTTTGGCCACCTTAAGGTGGCCAAAACTTATTCTTCTACTACCATGAGTTTTTGAACCCATGGGCTTATAAGACAAAGTATAATACCTGCTCCAACTGATACAGCTGTTACAAAGCCAAATACCTGTAAACCTCCCCATGTTTCAACATAAGCTGCTGACTTTCCTGCAATATAATTACCAAAACCTGTAGCAAACAACCATGCTCCCATCATTAAAGCTGAAATTTGTTTAGGTGCTAATTTACTTACCATTGAAAGTCCAACTGGTGATAGGAACATCTCACCCACAGTATGCAATACATAAGCACCAATCAACCATATAACACTTGCCTTTATTGATGGATCAGGTGAATTTCCTCTTTGTAGTGCAGCACATACCATAAGTCCAAAACCTAATCCCAAAAGAATTAATCCATAACCCATCTTTGTAGGGGTTGGTATATCTCCCTTTGGTCTCTTTGATAATTGTAAGAACCACCAAGCAAATGTTGGACCTAAAACTATACATAAGAAGGGGTTAATTGACTGGAACCAGCTTGTTGGTATTTCAAATCCACCTACATTTCTATTTATATACTCATTTGTATATAACGTTAAGCTTGAACCAGCTTGTTCAAATCCTGCCCAGAATATTATTACAAATAATGATAAAATAAAAATTGCTGCAACCCTTTTCTTTTCTTGAGGCGTAAGAGGTCTTTTTTCTATAACTTCTGAAGTTGCTGCAGCCTCCTTATGAACACTTCTTGAATAGCCAAACTTACCTACTTCGCCAAGAAGCTTTTTATAAGATACTAAATAAATTAAAGAACCAATTAACATTCCTATACCTGCTGCTAAAAATCCATATTTATATCCATAGCTTATAACTTCTGTTCCATTTGTTACTGCAAATGTTTTTTCAGCTAAAGTTCCACATACTAAAGGAGCAATAAATGCACCAATGTTTATAAAAGTATAGAAAATTGAATATGCACCATCTTTTCTTGGGTCATCATCATCATAAAAATCTCCAACGATTGATGTTATATTTGGTTTCCAAAATCCATTACCTAAAGTAATCAATATAAGTGCTAAATAAACCATCATCTTAGTTTTAGCTATAAATAATCCAAACATTCCAAGGAATATAAAGATAGAACCTAAAAAGAAGGTATTTCTCTTACCTAAAAACTTATCCGCTACATAACCTCCTAAAAGCGGTGCAAAATAAACAAACATCGTAAAGTTTGCATAAATAGTTGCAGCAGTAGCTTTATCAAGCCCAAGTCCACCTTTTAGTGCCTCTGTTGTTAAAAAAAGCATTAAAAGACCCCTCATACCATAGTAACTAAATCTTTCAAACATCTGAATAATTGATACAAGCCAAAATCCAGGGGGATGTTTTTTGGTGTGTGTCATATCGCTACCTCCTTAGAATATTTTGTAAAAATCTTAATTTTCAAACACTTATATATTAACATATTTTTTTTTTTAAGTTAAGTATTTTTTTTAAAAAAAGCTAGATGTAAAATATAACAAAAGGGGGGAATATGATGTTATATATAAATATGATAAAAAATGATATGAAGAATGAATTTTTAAAATTTATCAAAGAATACAATATTGATTATTTAATAATTTACATAATAAGAAATAAAATAGCCATAAGAATATTAAGCATTTGCAAAGAAAAACTAAAAGAAGACTTTAACTACTCCGAATTTATAAATTTAGATATATGTAAAGGAAACATAATTAATAAAGTCATAAGCAGCAATGAAATAATCTTTAATTATTCCAAAGAAGGAAGCCTACCCTTTATAAAAGGGGTATTATATGAAGCACTTATACCGATTAAATTTGACGAAAAAATAATTGGATGCATTTATTTAGGAAATATTCAAGATAAAATAAATAATCCTGATATAGAAAAATTAAATAAAATTTTAAAGGAAAACATGCTTGAACTTAAAAACATTGAAGCTATAAAAGTATTTTATAAAACAACAATCGAAGATGCTATATTGATAAATGAATTATTCAAAATCAAATCCCAATTTATGTCAAATCATGCCTATAACGTAGCTTCATGGGCAATTCAAATAGCCAAAAAAATGAATTACTCTGAAGAAGAATTAACAAAAGTATATCTAGCTTCACTTTTACATGACATAGGAAAAATATTTATAGACGAAAAAATTCTTAACAAAAAAGGCAACTTAACAGAAGAAGAATATAACATAATGAAAAAACATGTTGAATTAGGATATAACATAATAAAAGATAAATTTTTAATAAATGATGATGATAGCATTCCAAGGTGGATTTATGAGCACCACGAAAGATGGGATGGAAAAGGATTTCCTAAAAGATTAAAAGGTGATGAGATAACAAAAGAAGGTAGAATTCTAAGAATAGCAGATGCTTTAGATGCAATGATTTCAGAAAAAAGTTACAAAAATCCAAGAGATTTAAAAGAAGCAATTCTAGAATTAAAGGCATGTAAAGGTAAAAATTTTGACCCTTATATAACAGATGTTGCAATAGAAATAATAAACGAAAGGCTAATTTCATTAAGTCCTGTATTAGATGATGTTTTTTTACCCTCCAAAGTTATAATAAAAACAAAGAACATATCCATTAATCTTGATGGATATATTTTTAAAGAAAAAAACAATATAATATTTTTATCAACATCCCTTATACCTGACATTGAAAATGAAAGAATAGATGATGCTAACTTAATATTTGAAAAGTTAAATACTTTATATGAATATAAAGCTCAATTGGAAATAATAGATACAAATAAATTCATAATCAAGCACCTTAAATCCCTTGATGAAGGAAAAACCTTCAGTATACCATGGCTTTTAAGTGGTAAATTAATAGATCCCTCAACAAGAAAAGCATATGAAATAACTATAACAAAAATCTCTGGAGATAGCTTAGTATTCACCTTAAAGGAAGGTGAAAATTTAGATCAATCAAAATTATACATAATCACAGTAAACTTTGAGGATGGAACAAGTATCCCCCTTACGGGTAAAATTTTAAAAAATATAAATATACAATCAATAAACCATTATACATTTGAATACGCGGGCATAAAAGAAAGCTTTAGAGATGAAATATTCAGGCAAATATTTAGAAAGCAAGTAAATTTAAAACGTATATTAAAATAACCCTAAAAGGAAAACCTTTTAGGGTTATTATAGTATCATATTAAAAAGATAACCTGTAAACACTATTCCAATTCCCACAATTGTTATAAATATTGCAAGAAGTTTTGGTTTTAATACCCTTCTTAAAAGTATCATTTCTGGAACTGAAAGAGCTGTAACTGCCATCATAAAGGATAATGCTGTTCCCATTGCAACTCCTGCTCTTGTTAACTCGCTAACAAGTGGAATAACTCCAGCTGCATTTGAATATAAAGGAATACCAAATGCAACCGCCACAAACACTGCGAATGGATTATCTTTTCCTGCATATTTTGCAAGAGCTCCGGTTGGTATCCAACCATGCATAAATCCACCAATTGCAATACCTATTACTACATAAATCCAAATCTTTTTAATTAAATCCTTTGTAAACATCCATGAATCATACAATCTTTCTTTAATTGTTGGGTTAGGAATATCAATATTTTCAGCATCTATCTTTACTTCATATACATAATCCTCTACATATTTTTCAAGCCCTAGTTTACCTATTATAATACCGCTTACAATTGCAATTATTTCTCCTGATAAAACATAAATTAAAGCAATTTTTATACCAAACATACCATATAAAAGCCCAAGAGCTACTTCATTTACCATAGGTGCTGCTATAAGATATGAAAACGTAACTCCAAGAGGAACACCTGCTTCAACAAATCCTATAAACAATGGAACTGCAGAACATGAACAAAATGGAGTTACTATTCCAAGCATTGCTGCTAAAATATGTCCTATAAATGTATTGCCCTTCTTTTTAGCTAGTATTTTTCTTGTCTTTTCTGGAGGGAAAAAGCTTCTTATAAATGTTATCGTGTATATAATTATAAGAAGCAATATAAATATTTTTATTGTATCGAAAACAAAGAAATTTAATGCACTACCTAGTTTACTTTCTTTAGCTATTTTAAAAACATCATAAACCAACCAATCAGCAAATTTTTGAACCCAAGTAAACATATTAAAACCTCCTAATTTATAATTATATTAGAAAATCCTAATATAATTATAAGAGATAAACTTACAAATGTCAATTTTTTTATTGTTATTTAAAACATTTAAGCATGCAGAAACTGCATGCTTATCCTTGTAAAATCTTCTTTACTTCTTCTACTGTTAAAACCTTTCCATAGGATTTTACTTTTTCATCAACGACAAGTGCTGGAGTTCTCATAACTCCATACTTCATGATTTCTTTAAAGTCCTCAACTTTTACTACTTCAGCTTGAATTTGAAGTTCCTCAAGGGCCTTTTTTGTGTTTTCTTCAAGCTTTCTGCAATTTGCACAACCTGATCCTAAAATTTTTATTACCATTAATCTCCCTCCTTAATCTTTTAATGTTTCAAATTTATTATCAATTATTTGTTTAGCAACTTCTATTAAATCCTTTATTTTTTCATCATAAAGGCTATAATGTATATTTAATCCTACCTTTTCTCCTTTTACAATTCCTGCATCCTTTAATATTCTAAGATGCTGAGAAAGGTTAGATTGACTAAATTCTATATCTTGGTTTAATACACATACACATTTTGGTCCATCAAGAAGATAATTTACAATCTTATATCTTATAGGGTGTCCTAGTGCCTTAAACATTTTTACAATAAGTTCCTCTTTTGTCATTATTAACCTCCTTTGTATGAGTATTATTAATTAATTTAATTATAAAATTCTTAATTAAATTTTTCAAGAAAAATTATATTTCTCTTATAGTAAAATAAGCAATTAGCATCGTTATAATTAACATAACCCCATAGAACAAGAATATACTATTTAGTCCCATGCTTTGAACAATCCTACTACCAATTGCTGTTCCAACGCCACCTCCGCCCATAAAGCAGAAAGCAACTAAGGACATTGCAGCTCCTCTTTCTTTTTTAGCAAACTCAGTTGCTCTTGTTAAAAGAGTTGAATGTGTAAATATAAAACCTAGTCCCATAAGTCCAATTGAAACTATTAATATAATTAAATTATAACCCAAGTTATAAATTAAAAGTTCTCCTAATGCTGCTGATAGCAAACCAATTACTAATATCTTTCTAATCCCAATTTTTTTAGCTACATTACCACTTATTCTTCCTCCAATTAAAGACATTACTCCAAAGGCAGTCATAATCAATCCTATTAGTAGGTTATTATAATTATATTCTTTTGCAATAAAAGAACCAATATATGAAAATCCACCAACTATAAACATACCTTCAAATAGAACAACAAAATAAGTTATTAAGCTTTTAAAATTTGATAATAGCATTAAATAAGGTTTTAAAAATTGACTGTCTGGATTTTTTATAGATGGCATATTTTTATAATTTTTAAGAATTAACAAAGCTGGAATTACTGACAAAATAGCATAAACAACAAATACCTGTCTCCAATTAATAAAATATGCAATGGCACCACCAATTGCCATACTCATACCTTGACCTAAAAAGGATATTCCCATAAATGAACCTATGGCACTTTGTCTTTCTTCTATTGGAAACACATCTCCTATTAATGCTAAGGATATAGGCATTACAGAGGCTGCAAAAACTCCAGTTAAAGCTCTAAATATAGCAAGATTTGTTAATGATGATCCTAAAGCACAAAGTCCTGTAGCTATTGTAAACATTACAATTGAAAATGTTATTATATTCTTTTTACCATATCGATCAGCTAATGGTCCAAATAAAATTTGAAATATTCCAAATGGAATCATATAAGATGAAATTAAAAGTCCTGCTCTTGCAATATCAACATTAATGTCCTTTGCTATTGCAGGTAATATCGGTGAAACAACCCAATTATCAGCCATTACAATAAAACCTGCAAAACCTAAAATTAAAATTAAACTTTTTTTAAAATCCTTTTCCATTCTTCCCACTCCTTTTATTATTTAATAATTTACTTATATAATAATACATTAATGATTATACCCTATCATGGTATAACTGTCAATTACTTTATAATCTTTATAATATAAAATGCCCTAAAGTTTCATTTTAAATACTTTAGGGCAATTAGGTTTAATATAAAATTAATCTATTGTCTCAAAAATTTGACAAAACTCATCAAGGCTAATTCCTATGAAATATTTATTAAAATCAAATTCTTTAAGCGCTTTTTTTATGTCACCAATTTCATATTTACATCCCTTTAGGGCATTTTCAATATCTGAAATATCAGCAACATTAAAAAAATCTCCATAAATTTTAATTTCATCTATTTTCCCTTTTTCTATTTTTAAATAAACTTCAACAATGCCCGAATTAAACTTTTTAGAGTTTTTATAATTAAATTTAGGAGAATTACCGAAATTCCATTCATAAGTTGAATATTTATTCCTAACTAATTCATCGATATTTTTAATATCTTCTTGTGTTAATATATACTCTTTTATATCTGTATTATTCTTAATATATCTATAAAGTTCATCCATAAACTCTTCAACAGTCATATCATTTTTTAAATAACTTTTTATATTAGTAACTCTACTTTCAACTGATTTAACTCCCTTTGATTCATATTTTTCTTTCGAGACTTTTAAAGCTTCCGATACATTTTTTAAATTTGCCGAAAAAAGGAGTGTCCCATGGTGAAGCATTCTTCCATTTTTAATGGTTTGGGCATTACCTGAAATTTTCTTCTCATCTACAACAATGTCATTTCGCCCTGAAATCTTAGCCTCAACCCCTAAACTTTTTAAAAATTCAACTATAGGTTCTAAAAATTCCTGAAAACTTATATTAACATCATTAATATTTTTAATAAAGGTAAAGTTAATATTGCCTTTATCGTGAAAAACTGCTCCTCCACCTGTTAATCTTCTTACTACAGATATATCATTCTTCTTAACAAAATCAATATTGATTTCAGATAACGTATTTTGATTCTTTCCAACAACAATACAATTATCGTTCCTCCATATTATAAAAAATTCATCCTTTGATTTTGTTAAGAAATATTCTTCAAGAGCTAAATTAAAATAAGGATTCAAACTTTTGTTATAAATATAAAGCAAATTTATCACCATCCATTAGCAGCTTCCGCAGCAACATCCTCCACTACTTTTTCCTTCTGATTCTAGTTCCTCCAAGGCTTCCTTTGTTAAAATATCGCTAATTATTTTATCTATTTTCCTACAAATTTCATTAGCTACTTTATCAACCATTTCCTCATAATTTTCTGGTAGTTCCTTTAATGAAACTAATTCTGAAAGTGCTATTTCTTCTCCAAGTATTTCTGCAACATTGATAACAGCATTAACTTTTCCGCTATACTTTTCAGTTGCCCTCATTGCACAAAGTTTAGAGCAACCATCAACAGCTATTGTAGGGAAAACTTTTGCAAAAAGTCTTTCTTCTTCACCACCTGCAATAAATAAAGGAAGACATATTGTAACAGTTTCACCCATCCTAAGCTTTTCTAAAACCTTTCTTGTAGCAAGCCTTGATATTGTTCCTCCAAGACATTCTTCACCACTACATGATACTATCCCAACCTTTGTTTCCTTCATTTATTTCACCTCCATCTTATCTATTATTTCAACAATCTTATCAGCTATATAATCCACAACTCCCCATCCTTCTTCGTTTAAATTTGTCGCCGTTCCAGGTTTCATAGCTCTTTTTTCTTTAGCAAACTCTATTGATTTCAATTCCTCTATAACTTCTGCCCCAGCTTCCTTAGCATTTTTTGCCGCACACATTTTAGGACAGCCATCAATTGTTATGCACTTTTTACCCTGCATGTAATTTTTTATTTCTTCATCTCCTGTAACAAGATAAGCTAAACATTTTGTTTCAGCCTCATCCTTTTTAAGTTCCCTTACAACCTTTAATGCAGCTTCTCGTGCTATTAAGCCATAAACTTTTCCCATCCCACTACATGGAATAACAACTACCTTAGACATGAAACTCATCCACCTTTCTTTTCATTTTTTCAAAGTATTCATCAAAGGTTAATAAAAGCATTTTATCTGATTCAAAATCACTAAGCTCTATATCAGCGATCCATCCCTTTTCATAAGGATTTTCATTTATATATTCGGGGCTTTCTAAAAGTTTCTCGTTTATCCTAACTATTTTTCCACTAACTGGTGATATAATCTCAAAAACTGCTTTTCCAGATTCGATAGTTCCCACTTCATCAAATTGACTAATTTCATTTCCTACAGTTGGTGGATTAAAAAACATTATATCTGAAAGACTTTGCTGAACATAATCTGTAACTCCAATTCTTGCTAAATTTCCATCAACATATACCCAGCAGTCATTTTCATTAAAATAAAATCCATTTTTAGGCAATCTGAAAATAAATTTATCCTTTTTATATATCTCATAATCCAAAGTTTCAGGAAATTTTATTTCTAAGTCTTTTGATGTATTCTGATTTTCCTGCAGCAATTCATTAATTATAATTTCAATAACCCTCTTTTCATCTTCTCCTACTTTAAGCTCCTTTGAAAGCGTAATATTATTTTTCTGTGCCACTTCACTTACGTTTACCTTTTTATAAACCTTAAGATTCTTTTCAGAAGCAAGCCTTGTTGCACACCTTGTATTACATCCATCAATTACTATCAATTGATTTTCATTTGCTAATTTGTTATATCTAGCATCTGCAACCCTATAAAAAACAGGGCATATTATTTCACAGGAAATTTTTTCTTTTAAAATTAAGGCAATTTCCCTAGTTATGCAACCTGCACATTTATCAAGGCCATTACAAGGTAAAACAACATAATTCTTATCCATTTTGCTCCATCTCCATTCTTAATTGTTTAATTTTTTTAGTAACTTCTGACTTATCTGGGAATGAAAGCGCATCAACTCCACAAGTTTTACCACAAGCCCTGCAAAACACAACGCAATTATATGGATTTTTTACTATAACTTTTTTTTCTTCATTTTCTCTAACTTCATACACATCGTGTGGACAGAACTTAACACATTCAAGACAATAATTACACTTATCATAATCAATTATAGGAAACCAATCTATCTTTTCCCTTGGAACCCCCATGAAGGTGTTTTCACTCATATTAATTCCTCCTCTAATCCAAGCTCCTTTAATGCATTTTTTACTACCTCCAAGGCTTTTTCATTTGTCATATCCCTTATATCAAGCATAACTGCATCCTTTTCAATATCAAGCCCAGCTTCCTTAAAGGCATCTTTAAACATTTTTCTTTGCATGTTTGGAGCACAAGCACCTATTATTAATTTTCTGTGAACTTTTAAAAAGTCAGCAAGGAATCTGTCTCCATCCTCTTCACAAAGTTGAGGATGAATAAAGGCATATTCAACTGGAAGTTCAACTCTGACTTGATTTATAAAATCCCATATGTCCATCTTTGAAAATCCTGGACACTTTCCTGTACAAACACACATTATAAAGCCTGGTAAATTTCTTTCACCCATGATAATTCCCCCTTATATTTTATGAACTGATAAACCTAATGCATCATTTATCGCTTCAAAAACAGCCTCTGATAATGTAGGATGAGGATGAATCATTGAAGCTAAAGTATTCAAATCGGCCTTTAATGTTATTGCAAGAGTAATCTCTGATATTAACTCTGAAGCTCCCTCACCTAAAATTTGGCATCCTAATATTTTATTGTTCCTTTTATCCGTAACTACCTTTACAAGTCCGTCCCTTTCACCCAATGTAAGTGCACGTCCATTGTTTCTAAAATAAAACTTACCTATCTTTACATCATAACCTTTTTCAATAGCTTCTTTTTCAGTTAATCCAACCATAGCAACTTCTGGGCTTGTATAAATGCATATAGGAACTGCTTCATAATTTACCTTACCTTCTTTTCCCATCGCATTTAAAATCGCAGCTCTTCCTTCTGCAAAACTAAGGTGGGCAAGTTGCCTGCCTCCTATAACATCCCCAGCAGCATATATATTTTCTATATTCGTTCTATATGATTCGTCAACTTGTAAAGCATTATTTAAAATATCTAACCCTACATCAACAAAATCGCTTGTAATATTTGGTTTTCTTCCAACTGCAAGCAATACTTTGTCTGCAGTTAAAAAACTTTCTTTAGACTTTTCCTCAAAATATACCCTTAAGCTACCTTCTTTAGTTATTTTTTTAACATTTACTCCAAATTTAAAATTTATTCCTTTTCTTTTTAAAATCTTTAAAAGTTCATTTGAAATTTCTAAATCTCCAACATCTAATGTATCTTTTATTTCAAGCACCGTTACATTACAAAATGGAGAAAACATCTCCGCAAATTCAAGTCCAATTACACCTGAACCTATTATAACTAAACTTTTAGGGATCTCAGTAAGGTCTAATATATCATCACTTGTTAATACCCCTTCTAAATCTACACCTTCAATTTGGGGAATTATAGGAACTGCTCCTGTTGCTATGACAAGCTTATTAAAATTGATTATTTTTTCTTCATCCTCTGCGTTGACGTGTAGTTGATTTTGATTTTTAAGAGTTCCTATTCCATTTACCAAATTAATTTTGTTAGAGGATATTAAATTTTCAAGGCCAATTCTAAGAGTTTTTACAACTCTATTCTTTCTTTCTACAGAAGTTAGCCAGTTTGTGTTTTTAATTTGACTTTCTATTCCAAACTCTAGACTCTTTTTAAAATTTCTTACTAATCCACTTGTTCTTAAAAGTGCCTTTGTAGGAATGCAACCCTGATTTAAGCAGACTCCACCTAAATTGCTCTTTTCTATCAATGTCACTTTTGCACCTAACTTTGCTCCAGTTATTGCTGCATAATAACCAGCAGGTCCACCACCTAAAACAACATAATCACAATCTAATTTTTTCAAATTATCCCCCCTTACACTTTATAATTTAATTATTTTCTTAACTAATTATATTATAAATCAATAAATGTCCAAATTCAACTTATAAATTTTCAGCATTTTTATATAATTCATTTATTTCTTCCTTCGTAACAAATCTTAACAATATATATGCAATTATAATTATGCCTGGTATATCTATCAAAAGCCTTGTTATTGCAAATTTAGTTCCTAAAGATGAAAGTTCAAATAAAAACATTGGTATTTTTGTGGTTGACCATGCACCTATGAAAATCAATATATTGCTAAACTTAACTCCCTTTTTCATAAAAACAGCCGCTATTGGGAAAGCTCCATATAAAGGTCCTGCTGCAGCTGAACCTAATATTATTGCAAGTGCTACTCCCTTAATTCCTGAACCTTCTCCCATATACTTAATCATGGTTTCCCTTGGAACCCATACATCTAAAAGACCTAATAGAACAAATATCGGTGGTATAACAAGAAGCATCTCCTTAAAACTATATCCAACTATACTTAAGGCCTTTTTTCCAACATTAAAATCTATTAAAAATATAATACTCATTATTATTACAGTTGCTATAAAGAATTTATATCTCTTTATTAAATTTTTCATATTCCACTTACCACCTTTCCAATTATAAATGCAACTATAAATGAAAATATAAAAGCTAATAGATTTCTTAGAATTGTAATCTTCTTCCCAAAATATTTTATTTCAACAGGCATCGTTATAACTCCAACCATCATAAGTGTTGAAACAAATGCTGCAATTTGAGTATATCCCGCTCCACTTTTTAATAACATAGCTGCAGTGGGAAATGCAACAAAACCAGGTATCAATGTAATTGAACCAACAATTGCTGCTAAAATAACACCTAAAATCCCTGATTCCTTTCCAATAATTTTTGAAATGATTTGTGGATTTAATACAGCTAGTAAAATACCAACTAACATTAGAACACCAAGAAATTCTGGAAGAATGTTTTCAAATGATTTCCATGCTTTTAAAAGTGCTTTTTGAGTCTTTTGTTTGTCTTTTAAGTAAGATAAAATCAATAAAAGAAATGTTAAAATATAAAGGAACAAATTCCACATATCTTAATCACCTCTTATTTAACTTTTTAATTAATTAATTATAGTTTAAATTATCTTATAAGTGCTTGTCAATTTAGCTTTTTAATAAATTAATATTTAATTAAATCATTATTTGTCATCTTTAAATTATTGACAAAATCTATTATAATGAGTAATATAATACATAATTTCAATGCTAATAAAAGGGAGGGACTAATGTGAATATAAAAATTTCTAAGGAAATAGCGGAACAAATAAAAGATATTCTTGCAAAGGAAGGTAAATCTGCAATAAGATTTGAAGTTGTTGATTTTGGTTGAGCTGGTCCTGTTTTTGATGTTGTTCTGGATGAACAACGCAATTTAGACGAAGTTGTGGAAATAGAAGGAATAAAATTTGTTGCTGAAAATAGTATAAAGCCATTTATAAGAAACATTGAAATTACAATATCTGATGGAAAACCAGCAATAGTTCAAACTGGTTGCTGCTGCTAAAAAAAGTCCCATGCTAGTCTTTTTACATAGCATGGGACTTTTTTAATTTATTTATGTGCTTCAAAATATCCTCTTGTAGCATTAGCAATTCTAACTAATGTTAACATGATTGGAACTTCTGTTAAAACACCTACAACCGTAGCAAGGGCTGCACCAGATTTAAGCCCAAATAGAGATATTGCAACTGCAACTGCAAGCTCAAAGAAGTTGCTTGCTCCAATCAATGCTGCTGGTGCTGCAATATCATGTGGGAGCTTCCAAGCCTTTGCCCAGCCATAAGCTATGAAGAATATTAAAAAGGTTTGAATTGTAAGCGGAACAGCTATTAAAAGTATGTGGAATGGATTATTTACAATTATTTCTCCTTGGAAGGAGAATATAATAACTAATGTCAATAAAAGTCCGATTATAGTTATATTATCAAACTTCTTTAAAAATACGTTTTCAAAATAATCTATTCCCTTGCTTTCTATAACTCTTTTTCTTGTAAAGTATCCAAAGGTCAATGGAATTACGACAAACAATATTGTTGAAAGTATTAATGTATCATAAGGAACCCTTACATTAGAAACTCCAAGTAAAAATGCAACAATTGGTGTAAATGCAAATAAAATTATAAGGTCATTTGTTGCAACTTGAACAAGCGTATAGGCTGGATCTCCGTTTGTTAAATAGCTCCATACGAACACCATTGCTGTGCATGGTGCCGCACCAAGCAATACTGCACCTGCAAGGTATTCTGTCGATAGGTTTTCAGGAATATACGCTTTAAATACTATTTTTAAAAAGAAATACGCAATTAAATACATTGTAAAGGGTTTTATAAGCCAGTTTGTAACCCAAGTTACAATAAGACCCTTTGGTTTTTGCCCTATCTTTTTAACGCTTGAAAAGTCAATTTTAAGCATCATAGGATAAATCATAAGCCAAATTAATACTGCAACTGGAATTGATACATGGGCATATTCCATTCTGCTTAAAAATTTTGGAATAGATGGAATATACTGCCCAATTAAGACTCCAGCAATAATACAAAGTGCAACCCATATACTTAAATATCTTTCGAATAAACTTAAACCCTTTTTAGCCATAAAAACTCCCCCTTAATTATGCTTTTCCAGTTCTTATATTTTCAGCAAATTTTTCTGGAAGTCCATTTTTTAATATTTCTTTTGCTACAACCTCATAATCATAATTTACAGAACATATTTCAACATCAACTTCTTGACTTATGTTTAGAATAACATAATTTGCATAAGGACTTCCTGTCTTTGGCTTTCCAATGCTTCCTGAATTTACAAGAAGTTTTTCTCCATATCTTTTTACATAAGGAATGTGAGTATGACCACAAACTAATATATCATATTTAAAATCCTCCATAACCTCTTGGGCTTCCTTTGAATTTTCCTTTAGATATTCATTTAATCTTCGAGGACTACCATGAACAAACATTATACTTTTTTCTTCAAACTTTAAAATCATTTCATAAGGTAACTGCCTTAAAAATTTTTTATTTTCTTCCTTTAAAGTTTCGATAGTAAAATTTAAAGATATTGCTGCATTTTCCATATCTTTAGGATCTGGATAATCACATCCACAAATCATTCTTTCATATCCTACAGCATCATCATAGTTTCCCATTACCGTTAGTATATTATTCTTTCTTATAAATTCCACAACCTCATTAGGATAAGGACCATATCCTACTAAATCCCCTGTACATACAATAAGGTCAACTTTCCTTTTTTGAATATCTTGAAAAACCGCTTCCAAAGCTAAAATATTGCTATGAACATCAGAAATAACACCGATTTTCATTTTAACCCCCCTTAATCTAAATTGTGACAACCTTTACCCTCTTCTTTAAACTTTAAAAGCCTTTGATATTCTTCTTTTAAAGTTTGAACGTTTTCCATATCCTCAAATATGCTTTTTAAAATCGAATATTTTTTAATAGTTATTTCATTTAAACTGTAATAAACATACTGCTGTCGTTTAGTTCTTGTTATTATTCCGCTTTTATTTAATACCATCAAATGTCTTGAAGCATTGGACTGAGTAAGATTAAGCAACTTTTCAATTTCACATACGCAAAGTTCTCCATATTTTAATAAATTTAAAATTCTAAGCCTTGTCTCATCTGACAAAGCTTTTAATATATTTATTAACTCCATAATACCTCCTTTTTTACAATTAATGTATATGATTATATACTCATATAATCATACATATATTATAACATTTTCAAATGTTATTGTAAATATATTTGATAAATTTTTAACATTTAAAAACAAATAAGCTAATTGTGTATTTTTAAAAAATGTTATAAAATATTAAAAAGCATACCGAAAGGAGGAAAAGCATGCCAGATAAGTTTGTTCCAGAAATAAAAGGCATTTTAAGGAGCAACATAATAGAAGTACCTCAAGTTATTAGAGAAGCCAGTGGAATTATAATTTTTGGAAGAAGGATAAAATCTTTGATATTTTCAACAGATGTTGCAATAATAAGGAATACAAATGCAGATGCTGTTATCGCTGTATATCCTTTTACTCCTCAGCCTGTTATATCAGAAGCAATACTTAAAGTTTCCGAAGTTCCTGTATTTTGTGGAGTAGGCGGTGGAATCACTACTGGAAAAAGAGTTATAAAACTTGCCCGACATGCAGAATTCCAAGGAGCAATAGGAGTTGTTGTAAATGCTCCAACCCCAAATGAAGTTATAAGAGCTATGAGGGAAGAAATTGATATTCCAATCGTAGTTACTGTAGTTTCAGAAAACGAAGACTTTAAAGGAAGAATAGAAGCAGGAACTACTATTTTCAACGTATCTGGAGCTGCAAATACCCCTAAAATTGTAAGAAAAATACGTGAACAATTTCCTTATGTCCCAATAATAGCAACAGGAGGCCCAAATGACGAAACAATAAGAGAAACTATAAGGGCAGGAGCAAACGCTATTACATATACTCCTCCAACAACTGGAGAAATTTTTGAAAAGATAATGGATAAATATAGAAATACCTTTTAATAATTTATTATTTCCCTCATAGCCTCTGCAAAGGGCTTTCTAATTATAATATTAGCCATTGAATCATACTGAGTTGGACTTGTATTTATAAAAATAACATCATTTCCATTAAAATATTCTAAAAGGGAATTTGCAGGATATACCGTTAAACTAGTTCCTGCTACTATTAAAACATCTGCCCTTTTTATATGCTCAACTGCCCTTGAAATGTCATCTGGATCTAATACTTCTCCATATAAAACTATTTTAGGCCTTACTATACCTTTACATTCACATTTGAAAAATTTTTTATCTTCTTTTCCACACCTCATACAATAATAACTTCTTAAATTTCCGTGAAGTTCTATAACTTCCTTAGATCCTGCCTTTTGATGAAGCCCATCTATATTTTGAGTTATAACTGCCTTTAACTTCCCCCTTCTTTCAAGTTCTGCCAAAGCTTTATGACCATCATTAGGCTCTACATCAACGCAAAGTTTTTCATTTAAAAATTCGTAAAAAATATCGGGATTTTTCAAAACAAAATTTATATGAAGTATTTCCTCTGGGCTATATCCCTTAAATGTCTTTTTATAAATTCCATTATCTCCCCTAAAATCAGGTATTCCAGACTCCGTTGAAGTTCCTGCTCCACCAAAGAAAACTATGTAATTTCCATTTTTTATAGCTGCCCTCGCCAATTCTATTTCCTTCATTGTATCACCCCTTATTATTAATAACCTAAAATTAAAATTTAATTACAAAAGGTACCTAAAAGGTACCTTTTGCTAACATATTATCTTCAAAACTGCAAATATTATTATTTAAATTCTTAAAAGCATTTGAAAGCATCATTTTTATTCTATTTATTTGATTTACTTCGCTTAAGCCCGGATCATAATCTAAAGCAATAATATTAGCTTCTGGATATTTTCTTCTTATCTCTTTTATCATTCCTTTTGCAACTACATGATTTGGCAAACATCCAAAGGGTTGAAGACAAACAATATTACAAACCCCTTCTTTTATAAGTTCGACCATCTCTCCTGTTAAGAACCATCCTTCTCCTGCCATATTTCCTAAAGATAAGATAGAACTTGCAAGTTCTGCCTTTTCAAATATAGTAGAAGGAGCATTAAATCTTTTACTATTTTTAAGGGCTTTTCTTATTTCTTTTCTATAATATTCCATTACCTTTATCGCTATATTGCCAGCTATTTTAGCCAACAAATCTCCAGTTAAATTATTATACTTAAATTCTTCGTCATAAGCTGAGTAAAGTAGAAAATCCATAAGATCAGGTAAAACTACCTCTGCTCCTTCCCTTTCAAGAATCTTTACAATTTCGTTATTAGCGGTAGGATGATATTTAACTAAAATTTCTCCAACAACTCCAACCCTTGGCTTTTTCACAGAATTAATTTCAATATTATCAAAGTCCCTTACAATATTCCATATATTTTCCTTGTATTGTTTAAAACTACATGATTTTATATTATCTATGGCCTTTTCCTTCCATTTATCATAAAGCATTTGAGTTGAACCGCTTATTTTTTCATAGGGCCTTACTCTCAAAATAAGCCTGTTAAAAAGGTCTCCATAACTTACTGCCATTAAACCTCTATGAAGAAGAACAGGTGTTATATTAAATCCAGGTTGTTTTTCTAATCCTTTTGCATTAAGAGACAATATTGGTACCTGTAAATTAGCATCCTTTAATGCCTTTTTTAAAAGACTAATATAATTTGTAGCCCTACATGCTCCTCCTGTTTGACTTAATATAACCGCCGTAGAATTTAAATCATATTTTCCAGATTTTAAAGCACTTATAATCTGTCCTATAACAACTATAGCAGGATAACAAGCATCATTATTAACATACTTTAATCCCTCATCAATAGCACTCTTATCAACAGACGGTAAAACTTCAAGATTATATCCACTAAACCTAAAAGCACTTTCTAAAAATTCAAAATGAACAGGAGACATTTGAGGAGCTATTATCGTATAACTTTTCTTCATATCTTTAGTAAATACTAAATTCACCTTATCAGTTTTTTGTCTAAAGGCTTGAAATGTTTTTCTCTTTCTATCCTCTAAGGCTGCAAATAAGCTTCTTATTCTTATTTTTATAGCTCCTACATTGGTTCCTTCATCAATTTTAATTGAGGTATATATTTTTCCATTCTCTTCTAATATCTCTTTTACTTGATCCGTTACAATAGCATCTAAGCCGCATCCAAAGGAATTTAATTCTATAAGTTCTATGTTTTCCTGTTTTGATACAAAATATGCTGCTCTATATAGCCTTGAATGGTAAGCCCACTGATCTACAACCCTTAACTTATCATCTAGTCCTGATAGATGAGCAACAGAATCCTCAGTTAAAACTGCAGCATTAAAAGATGTTATTATATTAGGTATCCCATGATTTATTTCAGGATCTATATGATAAGGTCTTCCTGCAAGAACAATAGCCCTTATACCTTCCTTTTTGACATACTCTAAAGCTTCTTCTCCTTTTTTTCTTATATCCTTTTTATAATTTTCAAACTCTACAAAAGCTTGATTTAAAGCCTTCTCTATTTCATCCATAGATATATTAAATTCTTTAAAGGTGTTATACAAAACCCTTTTCAATCTATCAAAATTGTTTAAGGAAACAAATGGATTTAAAAATTTTATTCCTTTCTCCCTAATAAGATCAACATTATTTTTTATAACTTCAGAATACGAAGTTACTATAGGACAATTATAATGATTATTTGCATCCTCAAATTCCTTTATTTCATATACAACTGCAGGATAAAATATAACATTTACACCCTTTTCTATTAAATTAATAATATGTCCATGAACCACCTTTGCAGGATAGCAAGCTGTATCTGAAGGTATTGTTTCTATTCCTAATTCATAAAGCTTTTTTGTAGTTTTATCGGATAATACAACTTGAAAACCTAAATTTGTTAAAAATACATGCCATAAGGGATAATTCTCATAAATATTTAAAACCCTTGGAATTCCTATTTTTCCTCTTTTTGCTTCATTTTCACTAAGGGATTTGTAGGAAAACAACCTTTTGTATTTATACTCATATAAGTTAGGTAAATCCCTTTTTAAATTAAAATTGCCAGCACCTTTTTCACATCTATTTCCAGTTACAAATTTTTTACCATCTTTAAAGGTAGTTACCGTAAGCAAACAATTATTACTGCACAATTTACATCTTGTAAAGGATTGAGAAACAGAAAAATTTTCAAGTTCTTCTAAAGTTATAAGACTAGATTTTTTGCCCTCATGGCTTCTTTCTTTTGCAATTATAGCAGCTCCAAAAGCCCCCATAAGACCTGCTATATCTGGTCTTACAGCTTGTTTTCCTGAAATTAATTCAAAGGCCCTTAATACCGCATCGTTATAAAAGGTTCCACCTTGAAGGATGATTTTATCTCCTAATTCATCTATATTTCTAATTTTAATAACCTTCATTAACGCATTTTTTACAACTGAAAAGGCAAGACCTGCAGATATATCTCCAACCGTAGCCCCTTCTTTTTGAGCTTGTTTTACTTTTGAATTCATAAAAACAGTACATCTTGTTCCTAAATCTACAGGATTTTTAGCAAACAAAGCCTGCTTTGAAAACTCTTCAAGACTCATATTTAAAGATTTTGCAAAGGATTCTAAAAAAGATCCACATCCTGAAGAACATGCTTCATTTAAAATAATGCTATCTATAACTCCATTTTTTATTCGTATATACTTCATATCCTGTCCGCCTATATCTAAAATAGAATCTACTCCGTTTAAAAATGTTTCTGCTGCTTTATAATGAGCTATTGTTTCAACTTCACCTTCATCTATAGAAAGGGCAGTTTTTATTAATCCTTCCCCATATCCTGTGATACAAGAATTTGCTATAAAACTTCCTTCTGGAAGATTTTTGTATATATCCTTTATAACTTTTATAACAGACTGAAGAGGATTGCCTTCGTTGTTAGAGTAAAAGCTATATAAAAGATTATTTTCATCATCTATAAGAACAGCCTTAGTTGTTGTAGAACCTGCATCTATTCCAAGATAACAAGGTCCTTTATAATCTTTTAATCGTTTTCTTTTAACTTTATATTTATCATGTCTTGCCTTAAATTCCTGATATTCCTCATCATCCTTAAATAAAGGCTTTAATGTGTTTACTTCTTTAGTTTGAACACCTTTAAGTTCATTTACCCTCTCTAAAAGCTTTTTAAAACTTAAAGATGGTTTATCCTTTGAAAGAAGAGCTGCTCCAATTGCAACAAAAAGATGGGCATCAGAAGGCGAGATTGCCTCATCTTCCTTTAAATTTAAAGTTTCAATAAATCTTTTTTTAAGTTCACTTAAGAAAAACAAAGGTCCACCTAAAAATACTACCTTACCTTTTATTTTTCTTCCTGCTGCAAGCCCTGCAATAGTTTGATTTACAACTGCTTGGAAAATTGAAGCTGCAATATCCTCCTTTTTAGCCCCTTCATTTATCAAAGCCTGAATATCCGTCTTTGCAAAAACACCACAACGGGATGCTATAGGATATATAATTTTATATCCTTTAGCAAGCTCATTTAATCCTTGTGCATCTGTCTTTAAAAGAGCTGCCATCTGATCTATAAAAGCTCCTGTTCCTCCTGCACAACTTCCATTCATCCTTTGCTCTATATTTTTATCAAAATAAGTTATCTTTGCATCTTCTCCTCCAAGCTCTATGACAACTTGAACATCTTCAATTAAAGTTTCAATCGCCTTTGTAGAGGCTATAACCTCCTGCTCAAAAGGCAAGTTAAGCCATTCCGATAATCCAATTCCTGCAGAACCTGTAACTGTTATTTTTATATTCTTATCCTCTAACACTTCAAGCAACTCTTCAAGAACTTGTTTAAATGAATTTAAAACATCTGCGTAATGTCTTTTATATCTTTTAAAAACTATTTGTAAATTACTATCTAATACTACAACTTTAATTGTAGTTGAACCTACATCAATTCCTGCTAAATATTCACGTCCCATAATCATTCCCTTCTTTCATTATATTTCTATATCATAAAACCTCTTTGTTGCATATAAGATTATTTTTTTATACAAAACAACTAATAAACTTAAAAAGATTAAAATCAATATAAAATGCATCTTATAACTTCTTATATTAAAATTTACAACTAAAGAACCTAACAAAAATATAAATCCCATTGTTCCTAAAATTCCAACTACAGCATTAATATTTTGCTTTATAGCTTTTTGCGGGTTGTCCCATATTAATTTAGGCCATTTTAATTCAATTAATATTTCTAAAATAAATATCACTGCTAAAATTAAAATAGATACTAAAAAAATCAGCAATAAATCAAGTAAGCTTAATTTAAAAATAAAAATATCAAAAGCTAATATAATTATTGAAGCTAATACAGCAAAAATTAAACTGTGAAGCAGTTTTGCCAAAACATATAACTTGGGATTTATTGGCAAAGATTTTATAAACTCAAAACTTTTCCCTTCCCTTGATATACAAGTGGATGCAATGCTTGTTGAAGCTCCCAAAAATATTATGCCTGCTATTGATATTAAATTCAAGTAATATGAAAATGCTTTTAAATTAATTAATTTAAACTGCGTCATAAGAGTATCTTTTTGAAAATAAAAGGATATTGCTAAAATTACAGGCAATAAAATTATTATCATAGGACCATTTATAAAATAAACTGGTTCTCTATTCATAAGTTTCATTTCCCTTGATAATAGGGATAACAAAACATTTTTTCTTTTTATTACATTTTTTAAATCTACTTTTAAAAATCTTTTTCTCTCCCCTACATTTTCAATTAAAGTTTCATAATACATATCTGACATTAAATATAAAAGTAAAACAAAACAACCTAAAGTTATAATAATAAAGGTTATAAGACAAAAAATCTTTATAAAAAATCCTTTTTCAACTAAAGCCTTTGTAGATAGAATAGCCGGATAATATATTTTAGCTGCTAAATCAAAAAATCCTGTTGATGATATAATTTTTTGCATAATTTCTACATCAGGTTTTGCCATCAAATTTGAAAAATATTGAAAGATTATACCAATCAATATTGCAAAAAATCCTGAAAAATACATTACAAAATCTTTATTTTTAAAAATCCTTCCAAACTTCATCATAGGAATTATTAAAAAATATCCCAATGAAAGAGGAAGAACTGGAATTAAAAAAGTTATTATTATAGAAAAAATGTAATATAAAAACCCTTCACCATTTTTTATGCCATAGACTAAAATTCCAGTAGCCATAATAAAAAATGAAAATATCAATTCAGAAATATAGCTTACTATAAACTTTGCCAAAAGAAGATTCCAAGACTTTAAGGGCAGGGATAATATTATATCTCCCTCTTGATTCAAAAAGTATGTTGCAACAACAGTTAAAATACCTACAAAAAATGTAAAAGCAGAAGCCATTATAACAGTATTTAATACAACAATCCCCTGCTGACTCGTAGGCTTTAGCATATCAAACATCTTTATATTAAATAGCGTAAACATAGATAAAACACCTGAAAAAGAAAACAAAATCAAAATTATAAAACCTATAGCTTTTAGGGCTTGTCTTTTATTGTTTTTCATATCCCTTAAAATAGCACTTAAACCAAATACAGAATTTATATATAACTTAATCAAAGAAAAAGCTTTATTCATTTTCCACCAGCTCCAAAAATAAATTTTCGAGACTTTCATTCTCTTTTCTTAAACTTCTTAGCTCTTCTATGCTTCCTGTAAAAATTATCTCTCCCTTTTTTATTATTCCAATTCTATCACATAGTTTTTCTGCAATCTCCATTATGTGGGTTGAAAAAAATACAGTATTTCCCTCTTTAGCATGTTTTTTTATTATTTCCTTTAAAATAAAAGCCGATTTAGGATCTAGCCCCACTAAAGGTTCATCTAATATCCAAATTGGAGGATCATGTATTAGAGAACCTATTATAATCAGCTTTTGTTTCATACCATGTGAAAAACTACCTATACTCGAATTTAAAGCATCTTTTATACCAAACATTTCTGCAAGCTCGTTTATTTTTTTGTATCTTTTTTCATCTTCAACCTCATAGACATCAGCTATAAAATTTAAATATTCAATCCCTGTAAGCCTATTAAAAATCTCAGGATTATCAGGAACATACCCTATTTGCATTTTTGCCTTTATAGGATCCTTTACAACATCAATTCCATTTACCTTTATTTGACCTTCATCTGGCTTTAAAATGCCTGCTATCATTTTTATAGTAGTAGTCTTTCCTGCACCATTAGGACCTAAAAAACCAAAGATCTCCCCTTTTTCAACGTTCAAAAAAATATTTTTAACAGCCTTTATTCTCCCCTTTGAATAAGTTTTTGATACGTTTTTAATTTCAATCATAAATTCACCTCTTTTTTAAATTAACATGCTCAACAAATTAGCCAGTATGCTTAAATAATTTAAATCGTCAAATTTATACTCCCTTTCATTTGAAAAGGCTACAATATAAATCAGGCCAATTAAATCCTTCTTTTTTATTAGTGGAGCAATCATAACAGAATAAAAATCTTCTTCAAAAACTTCATCCCAATCAATAAGATAAATTCCATTATTTTCTTTTATAACCTTTTCTACTAACTTTTTATTTACATTATTAAAGTCTATCCACCCACTATGTTCATATCTTCTCCAATATTGCTTAACTACCTTATCTTTATCTAAAAGCAATACCCCTGCATATCTACTCTTTGTTAAACTTATTATTTTTTCTAAAAACTTATATATTATTTCTTCATAAGATAGGTTTTCCTTTATAAATTCGCTAATTTCTATTAAAGCTAAAATTTTAGACGTATCTTTCATTTCCCCCAAAGATAAAACCATATTTAATTTATCAGTCGCTCTATCTTTATATTCAAAATCTTGACTCCAAACCTCACACCTGTTTTTCCCCTTTTCCTTTGCTACATATAAAGCCTTATCTGCTTTTTCTAAAAGCTCCTCCTTCCATTCTGCATCCTCAGGGAAGGATGCAATCCCTATGCTTACGGTAACAGGTTTATCATCTATTTTTAAGGAATTTTTTACATTTTCCTTTATTCTTTCTGCAACTGCTAAAGCATCTTCCTTTTTAGTATGGGGAAATAATACTAAGAATTCTTCTCCTCCATATCTAAAGATCATATCATCTTTTCTTATATTATTAATAACAATCTGGCTAAACTCCTTTAGTATTCTATCTCCAACAAGATGACCATATGTATCATTTATACCTTTAAAATTATCAAGGTCCATCATAGCAATTGAAAAGTATCCTTTGCTTGCTTCTGCATTTTCAATGTGCTCATCTAAAATATCATCTAAAATCTTTCTTGTATATGCAGAGGTTAATTTATCAAAAACAGATGATTTTACTACATTTATGTTTTCCATATAAGTTATAACCAAATTAGTCAAAGGCTCTATTTGTTCAAGGGCTTTCTTATTAAAATTGTTAATAAGCTTATTGCTTTCTAAAATTATATACCCATATATCTTTTTTATATCATAGGTAGTAATTCTAGTTACACTCTTTACTTTGCTTTTTATCAAAGGAATACAAATAATATTTTTTATTTCTTCAAAAGGTTTAAAATCTTTAACTATTATAGTTCTTTCTAATTCTTTAGCTTCCTTTATAATTCCTTCGTATTGTTTTATATCAACCTCATCCTTTTTAATTAAAATTTCTGGTTGCTTTGAATCAGTTATAATCAAATAGTTTGTAGCTAAAGCAATATACGCCATATATTTTAAGATAATATTAAGATTAACAATAGGATCCAATGTAAGCTTTTTTAAAAGCTCCTCTAAACTATATATATTTATTTTTATTTCGTTTTTCAATTCTTTTCTTGCAATGTTTATTATTTCATCATTTAACATTTGATCAATAAAATCTAAATCTTCTAAACGAAACCCTTTAATTTTTGTTATTGAGTTTATAGGAACATTATATTCATAAGGCAAACCTTTAAACATATGTATTTGTGTTGCTACTGCTTGAATATAAAAGTTTAAAGAGGAATAAAATTTTTTCTTTCTTTGATAATAATCTCCTAAAGCTAAATTACATTTAACAACAAACTCAAACAATCTATGCTTTTTTAATTTTTCTAGTATTCCTTCAAGTTTTTCTATACTCTTTTCATAAAACAATACGTGTAAAAACTCCACCATAACTCTTATATATTCAGGAAATTTTTCAACCTCTAAATCAAATATTTTTTTATAAATGTCCTTTGCTTTTTTTACTTTATTAATTTCATAAAGCTTAAAGGATAACCAGCAATAAATATAAGCTTTTTCAAAATCATTTGTAAATCTTTCGGATAACTTTAATATCTGTCCTATATTTTTGTTTATACCTTCTGTATTTTCTAAAACATCAAGCATATTTAATAAAACTAAAGAATCCCACTTTAACTTTATATTATCTTCCTTCCAAGTAATAATTGCCTTTTGTAAATATTCCCTTGCTCTTTTATAATCTCCTAATCTATAAAACAATTTAGAACTAAAATAGTAAAACAACCCTGCATGGTTTTTTTCATAAAAAGTAGAATTTTCTATTCTGTCCCTTGCCTTTAAGTAAAATTCGTAGGACTTTTTAAAATCTCCCAGCCTTAAATAAATTCCAATTAAATTACAATATAAAGGAAATTCTAAAAATTCAAGTTCTGATTTTTCAACTATATCTAAAGCTTTAGTAAAATAATTTATTGCTGCATCGTTATCAAACTTAAAATAACTTACATATCCTATATTCATAAAAGCTAAAGCCTTAAGATCAATAAAATTCTTTCTTTCTGATATGCTTTCCATACTTATTAAATATAAAAGGGCATTATTATAATCTTGATAAAAATCTGAATATATAATTCCTACTTTGTTTAAAAGCATCATCATATCTTCTTTGCTATTTGCTAATTCAAAATAATATAATGCTTTTTTATAATGCTTTACAGCTTCATCAGGGTTTGAAGAAATATAATAAATATCCCCAATAAGTTTTATAAACTTTCCTTTAACTTCAGGCATATCATCTAAACAAAGAGCTAAACTATGGTTACATATATCTTTAGCAAGCTCTAGTTTATTTTGTTGTTTTAAAAATTGGGCAAAATTATATTTAAAATTCAAATATCCTCTTAAATATTCAACCTTCTTAAGTAAAGTTTCAATCTCGTAAATAATTTCATTTATATTATATAATTGGTTCTGCTTTACATAAATTTCAAACAATTTATTTAAAGCATCTACAGCTTTATAATAATCATTAATTTCTAAAGCTAAATTTTTAGCTTGTTTTAAAAAATGACAAGCTGTATTAACCTTTCCTAAGCGAAAATTTATAAGACTTAAATTCATAAAAATATCCAATTTATCCTTTTTACCTTCAACTTCATCACAATAAGTTAAAGCTCTTTGGTAATATTCCAAAGCATCAGAAAAGTTATTATACTTTTTCATAATTTCAGCGCTTTCTATACAATATCTAACAACCTTTTTATAATCCTTTGCCTTTGTAAATTGATATATTATCTCTTCTTGTAAACCGCTTGAATTTTCTTCTAAGTATATGCCTGCATAGATATGAAGATTTTTTCTCTTTTCTTGTTCCATGTTATCATAAATTAACTGCTTAAGAAAAGGATTATAAAAATCATAAACAAAACCCTCATCGCCAATTTTTAAAACAATTATTCTTTTTTCTTGTAATATTTTTAATATATTTTCTATAGAATCTAATTCTTTTTGCAATAATTGTTTAATTATACTAATTGAAGCTCCATAATAAAATATAGATATAACCTCTAAAACTTCTAAAAAATCTTCAGGAAGATATTTTATCTGTTCAATTATAGCACTTTCAACAGTATCAGGAATTGGCATATTATCATAATCGCAATCGTAATCGCTGCTCCAAATTCCACAGCTTTTATCTATGTATAAATACTTTTTTACATATAAATTCTTTATTATTTCAGATATAAAAAATGGATTTCCATAAGTTATTTCATAAATCCTTTTTGCAAACAATTTAGGAACATATGGCATTGACAACAAAAGTTTTATCATTTCGCCTGTATGCTCTAACGTTAAACTCTTTAAGCTTATTTCTAAAAAATCAACCTTTTGTTTTATATTATTTATAAGGATAGAAACCTCATCATTAAAATGAACATCCCGTAAAGCTAAAACAAACATTATTTGCCTTCTAAAATCATAATTTATTAATTCCTTTGCAATTAAATAAGTTGCTTTATCTATTAAATTAAAATCATCTATTATTATAACAACTCTATTATTGTATTTTTCTTTTAAGGCCTTATTTAATATATTTATAATCTTTAATCTTACCTTTTCATCATATATGCTGTTATCTAAAAGGCCATTTTTTATCTCAGATAATATAAAGGATAAATCATCATTATATTCCCTTTCATTAAACATGCTTTTAACTAATTCAATTGCAACGCTGCCACGAGCATATTCAAAAAAGCTAAAACAACTTATTCCCTTCATTTTAAATAAAAACTCTATTTCCTTCAAAAATCTAGTTTTCCCAATTCCTGAATCACCACAAACAAAGACACATTCTTTTCCTTTATAATAAGCTTCAAATACTTTTTCAATTTCCTTATCCCTTCCACAAAGCTTTATATTGTAATTTATTTTTTCAAGCTCTTCAATTTCAAAGGGTTTATAATTAAAATTAAAAATTTTATTTAAATCATTTATTACCTCAGCAATGCTATCATATCTGTTATTTAAGTTTTTATCTATCATTTTAGATACAATATACTTTAAATCATCCCATTGCTTTAAAGAATATAAAGCATCATTTACTTCATTAAATTTGGATATTCCATTCAAAAATACTAAAAGCAAAACTCCAAGGGAATATATGTAGGATTTTATACCCTCCGATTTACCATCATAGACCTCTGGTGGCATAAACAATTTTTTAAGTTTTTTATTTTCAAAGGAATTAACTTTTGCTGTTACAATATCCTTTAACTTTACTTCAATGCTATCGTTTTCTTTAACTAAAATTATATTATTAATGTCTATATCATAATTATATCCTTTTAAATATAAGTAATTTAAAGCCTTTGCAACTTTAAGAAATATTTCAACTCTATCCTTTAAAGGCATAGTCTCTAAAGTATTAATTGGTAAAGGATTCTCTACGAACTCTGAAGTATAAAAATATCTATTATTAAAAGTTAAATTTTTATCTTTTATAATGTCAAAACTATAAAGCTTTAACAATCTGTTATGATTTAATGAAGTTAGCATAATAAATTCTTTTAATAAATAATCAAAAAACGAAGGATCTAAACTTTCAAAATTAATTATGTTTAAGTTCAAAAAACTTGATTTATTTAAATCAAAAACTCTATAACATGATAAATATTGATTTTGAAAAATCTTTTTTAAAACTCTATAACGCTCATTTATAACCTTCATTTCCCCCACCCACTGTAAAAAATTCCAATTTCAAATAATATTATATAACAAAATTTTTGTAAAAAGTCACCATTTAAAATTAATATTTTTTTAAGAAAACTTTTATGATATAATGTTAAAAAAAATACTAGTTACGAGGTGGGTTATGAGAAGATTTAACTATCCTTATTTTGGAAAAAGATATTTATATGATATCAAAAATAAAACCCTTCATGATCTTCTAAATGAAAAACCTGAATGTCAAATAGATTCAATCCACGAAGATGATTTAGACATGTACAGTTCCTTAAATGAGGCTGCTCTACTTATGGATCATCCATTTTATTATGAATGCCCCTTCTGCATGAAAAAAGATAGAGAGGGATAAAAATGGAAGAAGAATTTTATATATCAATTATAGTTTCCATTTTATGTTTATTATCTTACTTTTTGTATTGTTTAAACTCAACCGTTGAAAAAGTAATCGGAAATTTATTAACTGATTTAACTAAAAAATTAAAAACTAATAAATTGATTTGTTTTTCATTTGGAACAATTTATTCAGTAATAACCCTTGGTCTTAATTATACTTTTAATATAGTATCTGGACTTTTAAATGCTAATTCTTTACCCCCTACTAGTGCACTATTTATACTTATAGGCTCAATCTTTGGAACTACATTTATAACATATATACTTACATTTAAATATGCTTTTTTAATTTCAATTTATCTAACTATTTTAGGAACCTTTATGTTTTTTGCATTAAAAACTAAAAAATATAAAGATATTGGAGAAATAACAATTTATTATGGAATAATAGTTTTTATCATATACATTATATATAAACTATCTCAAAATTTTTTAATTCCTTCAAAAATCTTAGTAACATTAAGCGTAATTTCTACTTTTATATTTCAAAACAATACTTTTATATACCCAGTTATAATAGCTTTATTGTCACATAATAAAATAACTATTACCCTTGCTGTTTTGATTTTAATCTTTACTAATGCATCATTATCAATTAATTCTTATATTAGAAATGCTAATGAATTAAGCAAAAAAACTCTGTTTATTTTTTCATTATACAATCTCTTAGCAATCCCTATTTTCTTAATTTTAAACAAGAATCTTTCATTAAATACTAACTTTCAAAACACGTATTTTATTTTTACAACAATATTTATAGTTCTATTTATTTTTATAACGTTCTTTTTGAATCCATCAAAACTTTTACCTTTAAATAAAACTAATGAAGATAATCATATGAAACTTTTATATCTAGACAATTCACATTTACAAAATCCATACATTGCAATAATGCAAACAATAAAAGAAATATTAAGAATGGGAAAACATGCCTACAAAAGCGTAGAAAAAAGTTTAGATTTAATCTTAAACTTTGATTATAAAATATTTAAAAATATATTAGATAGAGAGGAACTAATAAATTTTTTAGAACGTGAAATAACGGAATATCTAGTAAAACTATCTAATATGCAAATAAATGAACATCAATCAAAAACTATATCTGCTCTATACCACATTATAAACGATATTGAAAGAATAGGAGACCACGCTAAAAACCTTTGCGAACTTGCAGAACATAAATATTCAAACTCCTTATCTTTTTCTCATGAAGCAATAGTTCAAATTAAGTTTATGTATCAAAACGTGTTAGAAGCTGTAGAATATTCCTTAAAATCCCTTGAAAACATGGATTCTTATATTGCTTTAAAAACAATAGAACTTGAAGGTAAAATAGATAAATTAGATAAACATTTAAGATCTGATCATATAGATAGATTAAATTCAGAAATATGCTTTCCAAAAAGCGGTGCTGTTTTTTTAGACATTATAAGCAATCTTGAAAGAATAGGAGATCATGCAAATAATATTGCACAACTTATAATAGAAATAAACAATAGGCTGTCAAAATGACAGCCTATTTAAAAATTATATATGCAATTGGAGTTGTAAATATTAATGTTAGAACAGTTCTTTCAAACCAAATAACAAGGATTTCAAAAATAGTAAGAGGTATTTCTGTTGATAAAATACAAGGAATAGATGCTGAGAAAAATAATATAGCAGAAATTGAAACAACACCAATTATAAATCTTGTTATAAGCTGTGCTTTAGCTGCTAACAGTGCTGGTAAGAACATTTCAGCTATTTCAACGCTGCAGGCTTTTGCAGCAAGCAATGGCTCTGGAATTTTAAGTATATAAGTAAAAGGATAAAAAATATAACCTAAAACATCAAACACTTGAGTATACTTTGCTAAAACTAAACCTATAAGCCCTACCGATAATATCGTAGGCAAAATGTTAAGAGCCATTTTTAATCCATCTTTTAAATTTACACATATATTTTCAAAAATTCCTGGTGCATTTTCCGCTGCTTTAATCGCCTCTTGCCATGCATTTTTAAATAATTCTTTTTTATATTCCGGTTCTGGATCGCCACATCCATTGACATATTTATCATCTTTATTTTTTAAAGGATAAATTCTTGCAGTAACAGCTGTAACTAAAAATGTAACTACTAACGTAATCCAAAAGAATTTTCCCCAATAATCCATAAGCCCTAATGTTTTAGCAACTATTACCATAAAGGTTGTTGATACAGTAGAAAAACCCGTAGCTATAATAGCTGCTTCCTTTATGGTATATTTCCCTTCTTTAAAAACTTTATTAGTGATAAGAAGCGCTATAGAATAACTTCCAACAAAGGATGCAATTGCATCAACAGCAGACCTTCCCGGTGTTTTCCAAATAGGCCTCATTATTGGCCTCATTATAACTCCTACAAATTCTAAAAGCCCATATCCAACCAAAAAAGATAAAAATACAGATCCAATAGGAACAATTATTCCAACAGGAATTACAAGTTTATTATATAAGAAAGGTCCCATATCTGCTTCAAAAAGCCACTTCGGTCCAACATTAAAATATATCATAATCCCAACAACAAATCCTAAAACTTTAAGCATTGAAAAAACTAAGGTTATATTATCTTTGTTCCATGTTTTTTTATAAAATGGTATAACTGCTCCAAGGAATAAAACAATAAGTGCATATAAAGCTGCTGCCTTTGGAAAATTATTTCTAATAAATGTAACTATATGGTCTAAAGGTATAGTAGAGGTCTTGTTAATAGTAACATTAACAAAAAACATAAAAATTCCTATAAAACTAAAAAGCAAGAATTTTAATGCTGAATAACACTTTTTTTGTAAAATTAAATTTAAATTGCTTTGCATAATACCCCTCCCCCTTTTTTATTATTTTAATTTTAATAAAAATATCGTCTAAAATTCGTCTAACGCTTTAAAAAGAATATTAGGATAATAAAATACATAATATATTATTGATTTTGTTTTAGGCAGGTGAGACTGTGAAAAAAGCTATATCATCCCTTTTTATAATGATATTATCATTCTTTTTAATTATTTATATTCAAGTAAAATTTAATAAAGAAGTCTTAAACCTTACAAGGGACGTAGTAATAATAGTAGACGCAGGACATGGGGGAATTGATGGAGGAGCAATTGGTAAAAACGGAACAATAGAAAAAAACATAAATCTTGAAATTGCAAAAAAACTTAAAGCATATATAGAAAATCACGGCGATACCTGCATTATGGTAAGAGAAGTTGATGAAGGACTATATTCTTACGAAACTAAAAAAGGAAAAAAGGCAGAAGATTTGAAAAATAGAAAACAAATAATAAAAGAAAATAAAGCTGATTTATTTATAAGCATACATTTAAATTATTTTCCTGATTCTAAATATTATGGTGCACAAACTTTTTATCCAAGCAATGATTTAGAAAGCGAAAAATTAGCAAAAGCTATTCAAAATCAACTTATAAAAATTTTAGATAGAAATAATAACAGAGTTGCAAAACCAAATAACACTTATTATATTTTAAAAGACAACCAAATTCCTTCTGTTTTAGTAGAATGTGGATTTTTATCTAATCCTGAAGAGGAATATCTTTTAAATCAAGAAGATTATCAAAATAAAATAGCATGGGCAATTTACTGTGGAATACTAGACTATTTAGAAAATAAATAATTTGTGATAAAATAAAAATAATAACACACAAAAGAGGTGTCCTTTATGCCACTTAATAGTTTTTATCTTATGCCTCATCCTCCTATAATAATTCCAGAAATAGGTAAAGGCGAAGAAAAATTAGCTGAAAACACCATAAAAGCATGTGAAAAAATTGCTAAAGACATTGCTTTTAAAAAAACTAAAACAATTATAATAATTACTCCCCATGGTCCTGTTTTTAGCGATGCTGTTGCAATTTCATATAGTAACTTTATAAAAGGAAATTTAAAAAACTTTAATGCCCCTTCTTTAAACTTTGAATTTAAAATAAACAAAGATTTGACACAGTCTATAATAGACTTAGCAGATAAATCAAATATTCCTTTAGCAATAATTACCGAAAATTCATATAAAGAATATAATATACCATTTATCCTTGACCATGGAGCCATTGTTCCTTTATACTTTATAGCCAAAGAATATAATGAATTTTCATTAGTGCATATTACCTATGGAATGATTAGCCCTATAAAACTATATGAATTTGGAATTCTTATAGAAAAAACCTGTCAAAATGTAGGGGAAAATATAGCCATTATAGCAAGCGGTGACCTATCCCATAAGCTTAAAAATAGCCCCTATGGATACGATAAAAATGGAGAAGTATTTGATACCTTGCTTTTGGATTGTTTAAAAAATGGAGATGTTAAAAGTATCTTTACTATGGATAACAAATTAATAAAAAAAGCTTCAGAATGTGGCTTAAGATCTATTTATATACTGCTTGGTTCTTTAAACAATTTTAATTTCCAAGGTAATATTTTATCCTACGAAGCCCCCTTTGGAATAGGATATGCCAACATTAAGTTTGATGTTATATCTAAATGTGAAAATAAACTTGAAGTTATAAAACATGCTATAAAAGAAAAAATAACTAGTATACGAATGAAAGAAGACCCTTATGTAAAACTTGCAAGGGAAAGCCTTGAATATTACATTAAAAATAACAAGTACCTAAAAATTCCTAATTATGTAACAGATGAAATGTTAAACCAAAAAAGAGGCGTTTTTGTATCAATATATAAACATGGAGAATTAAGAGGCTGTATAGGAACTATATTTCCTACCACAAACTCAGTAGCAGAAGAAATAATAAGAAATGCCGTTGAATCAGGAACTAATGATCCAAGATTTTTCCCTGTAGAGGAAGATGAACTTGATGAACTTGAATTCTCAGTAGATGTTCTTATGCCTCCTGAACCTGCAAAAATTAATGATTTAGATCCTAAAAAATATGGAATAATAGTTAGAAAAGGAATAAGAACTGGCGTTTTACTTCCTAACTTAGATGGAATTGACACCGTTGAAAAACAACTTGAAATTGCCTTAAAAAAGGCAAATATATCTCCTGAAGAAAACTATAGCATAGAACGTTTTGAAGTTATTCGCCACAGGTGATTAAAGTGAAAGAAGCTATGTTCTATACAAAAGACAATGATAAGATAGTATGCAAATTATGTCCTCACAACTGCCTTCTATCGGAGGAGCAAATAGGATTTTGCAGAAGTAGAAAAGTTATTAATAACAAACTTTATTCATTAAATTATGGAAAAATATCAGCAATAAATCTTGACCCTATAGAAAAAAAGCCCCTTTATCATTATAACCCCGGAAGTTACATTTTATCGGTAGGTTCTTTTGGGTGTAACTTTAACTGCCACTTTTGTCAAAATTATTCAATATCACAATTTTATTTAAATGGCTCTTATGTGATGCCATCGGAGCTTATTGAATTAGCTTTAAAATATAAAAGTATGGGAAATATAGGAATAGCATTTACCTATAATGAACCCTCTATATTTTATGAATATATATATGATGTTGTAGAACATATAAACGAGGATTTAGACATAGTATTAGTAACTAATGGATTTATAAACATAGAACCTTTAGAAAAAATAATAAAAAAAATAAAAGCTGTGAATATAGACCTTAAAGCCTTTAATAATAAATTTTATAAAGAAATCTGCCATGGAAATTTGCAAAAAGTTTTAGAAACCATAAAGTTTATGTGCAAATTTATCCATGTTGAAATAACTACTCTTATCATTCCTAACCTAAATGATTCAAAAGATGAAATAAATGATTTAGCCCTATGGCTTTCTAAAATTGATAAAAATATTCCCCTTCATCTTACAAGATATTTCCCCGCATTTAAATTAGAAAAAGAACCTACTCCAATAAATACACTAATTGAATTAAAAAATATAGCAAAACAACACCTAAATTATGTTTATATTGGAAATACAGTAGCACTAGATAACAATACATACTGTCCAAATTGTAAAGGCAAGCTCATCGAAAGAATGGGATTTAATGTAAAAAGCTTTTTAACTTCAAACAAATGTCCCTTTTGTGGTTATGAGTTAAAGAGGTTTTTAACAAAGTAAAAACCCTCCAAATTGGAGGGTTTTGTATTATCTCTTTGAGAATTGTGGAGCCCTTCTTGCTTTCTTTAAACCATACTTCTTTCTTTCTACCATTCTTGGGTCTCTTGTTAAGAATCCTGCCTTCTTTAATACAGGTTTTAATTCTGGATCAGCTTGAACTAATGCTCTTGCTATACCATGTCTTATAGCACCTGCTTGGCCAGTAAATCCGCCACCATGAACATTTACAAGAACATCATATTTATTTAAATTTCCTGTTAATACTAGTGGTTGCTTTACTATAACCTTTAATGTTTCTAATCCACCAAAGTAATCATCTAAAGTTCTTTTATTTATAATTATGTTTCCTTCACCTGGAACCAATCTTACTCTAGCAACAGATGTCTTTCTTCTACCTGTTCCATAGTATTGAACTCTTTCCATCAGTATATCCTCCCCTCAGGCTCATTAATACTTAAGTTCAAGTACTTCTGGCTTTTGTGCTTCATGCTTATGAACTGGTCCTCTGTAAACCTTTAATTTCTTAAACATCTTTCTTCCTAGTCTGCCCTTTGGAAGCATTCTTCTAACTGCTTCTTCAATTGCAAGTTCTGGCTTTGTTTCAAGAAGTCTTCTGTAGGATATTTCCTTTAATCCACCTGGATATAATGAGTGATGTCTGTACATCTTTTGATCTAATTTCTTTCCTGTTAAAGCAACCTTTTCTGCATTTATAACTATTACGTAATCTCCGCAGTCAACGTGTGGTGTATATATTGGTTTGTGCTTTCCTCTTAATATTGCAGCTATTTGGCTAGCAAGTCTACCTAATGTCTTATCAGTAGCATCAACTACATACCACTTTCTTTGGATTTCTTCCTTTTTTGCCATGTAAGTTTTCATCGCTTTCCCTCCCTAATTTAATCCTATATATTTATCTTAAAGGATCCGGGGCTAGTGGTCCTTTTTTGGCGCATAATCACACTATTTTATTTTAATACAACTATCCCGGCGTGTCAATAGTATACCTTCTCTAAACATAAACCTTGCGCTGGCGCTGTAGGACCTGCTTTACTTCTATCTTTACTTTTAATGATTAAAGGAATATCTTCCGCTCTTATCTTTCCTTTTCCAACTTCTATTAAAGTTCCTGCTATTATTCTAACCATGTTATATAAAAAACCATTTGCTTCTATCTCAAACCTTATAATGTCTCCATCTTTTGTAAAATCTAATTTTCTTATGGTTCTAATACTGGTCTTTACAGAACTTCCAGTACTTTTAAAAGCACTAAAATCATGTTCACCTAAAAAATACTTAGATGCTTTAACCATAGCTTCAAAATCTAAAGGCTGAGGTACATGTGCAGAAAAATTTCTCAAAAGTGGAGATGCAACCCTTCTATTTAATATAGTATAACTATATTTTTTTCCTATACTGTTATACCTCGAATGAAAATCCATAGGAACCTCACAGGATTCAATTATTGCAATATCCTGTGGCAAAATGCTATTTAAAGCATAACAAATTTTGTCTGAAGGTATTGTAGTATTAGTATAAAAATTGGCTACTTGTCCTCTTGCATGAACCCCTGCATCAGTTCTACTTGAACCTATAAGCTCAACTTGTTCCTTTGTCAATTTCTCAATAGCTTTTTCTATTACTTCTTGAATTGATATTCCATTTTTTTGTCTTTGCCACCCACAATATCTTGTTCCATCATACTCAATAACCAACTTTATGTTTCTCATCTACCATCGCCTACTCATTATACAAATTATTGAAAATACAATAAAAAACAAAATAGCAATGTAATCCCTAGAAGTTACTTTTAACTGTTTTAATCTAGTTCTATTTTCTCCACCTCTATAACACCTTGCCTCCATAGCAAGAGCAAGATCATCAGCTCTTCTAAAGGCACTTATAAAAAGAGGAACTAAAACAGGAACCAAGCTTTTAGCTTTTTTAATTATTCCTCCTGTTTCAAAGTCTGCTCCCCTTGCCATTTGAGCCTTCATTATTTTATCCGTTTCATCTAATAAAGTAGGAATAAATCTTAATGCAATAGTCATCATCATAGCAAGCTCATGGGCAGGAACCCCTACCCTTTTAAAAGGATTTAAAAGCCTTTCAATTCCATCAGTAAGTAATATAGGTGAAGTGGTTAATGTAAGTATAGAAGTTCCAACTATTAATAATATTAGTCTTAAAGACATAAAGGCTGCAAGGTCAAGACCTTTATCAGTAAAAGGAATAAAATTAAATAGCTTATATACAACTTTTCCTGGAGTTAAAGTTGCATTTAACAAAGCTGTAAAAAGTATAAGCCAAATTACACCTTTTATCCCATTAAACAAATACTTTATAGGTATTTTTGCTGCTAATATCACTAAAAAGGTAAAAATCATTATAACTAAATAGCCATAATAATTATTTACTAGAAAAATTAACACTATATATAAAAACGACAATAATATCTTTACCCTTGGGTCAAGCTTGTGAACAAAAGAATCGCCAGGAAGATATTGTCCAATAGTAATATCTTTGATCATATTTTTCTCTCCTTAAATAGCCTTAATATCTCCTTTTTGGCCTCATCTACCGTTATTATTCCATCCTCCACTTCAAATCCAAGCTTTTTCAATCTAATAAAAAGCTGAGTAACTTGAGGAACAGAAAGCCCTACTCTCTCAAGTATTTCAATTTTTTTAAAAACTTCCTTAGGAGGACCATCTATTACAACTTTTCCTTTATCTAATACAATAATTCTATTTGCAAGCTCAGCTACTTCTTCCATGCTGTGGGAAACCATTATTATCGTCATTTTATATTCCTTATGCATTCTCTTTATCTGATTTAATATATCCTCTCGCCCTTTAGGATCTAATCCTGCTGTTGGTTCATCCAATACTAAAACCTTAGGCTCCATCGCCAAAACTCCTGCAATAGCCACTCTTCTTTTTTGTCCCCCACTAAGCTCAAAGGGAGATTTATCTTTGTATTTTTCATAATCAAGCCCTACTATTTCCATAGCTTTTTTTACTCTTCTTTCTATCTCAGCTTCATCTAATCCCAAATTTCGAGGACCAAAGGATATATCCTTGAAAATTGTTTCTTCAAAAAGTTGATGTTCAGGATATTGAAATACTATCCCTACTTTTTGCCTTATATTTTTTAAATTAACACCCTTTTCATTAATACATATACCATCTACATATACTTTTCCTGACGTTGGTTTTAAAAGTCCATTAAGCTGTTGAATCAATGTTGACTTGCCAGAACCTGTATGTCCTATAAGGGCTACAAATTCTCCATCTTTAATTTCTAAATTTATATTATCAAGGGCCCTTTTCTCAAAGGGAGTATTAGGCATATAAATATAAGTTAAACCTTCGATTTTAATTGACATAAAGCATCCACCATCTCTTCTATATTTAAAATATCTTCCCTTATATTTAGCCCTTCCTTTTTTAGCTCATGGGCAAGCTGCATCATTTGAGGAATATCCAATCCTAGTTGTTTTAATAAACTCACATTTTTAAATACTTCCCTCGGCGTTCCATCTAAAACAACTTTCCCATCCGACATAACTATAACTCTATCTGCTTCAACCGCTTCCTCCATAAAGTGAGTAATTAAAACTATGGTTATACCTTCTTTATTTAATCTTTTTATAGTTTCCATCACTTCTTTTCTTCCAGAAGGATCAAGCATAGCAGTAGGTTCATCTAAAACAATACAGGATGGTTTCATTGCTAAAACTCCAGCTATTGCAACCCTTTGCTTTTGACCTCCTGATAACAAATGAGGTCCATGTTTAGCATATTCAAACATATCTACAGCTTTTAGCGCCTCATCTACCCTTTTTCTTATATCCTCTGGTGGAACACCTAAATTTTCTGGTCCAAAAGCTACATCCTCTTCTACAATGGTTGCAACTATCTGATTGTCGGGATTTTGAAAAACCATTCCTACGTTTTTTCTAACATCCCACACTTTATCTTGATCTTTTGTATTTATCCCTAAAACAATAATATCTCCTTCATCAGGAACAAGTATTGCATTAAAATGTTTAGCTAAGGTTGACTTTCCAGAACCATTATGGCCTATTATAGCAATAAATTCCCCTTTTCTTATTTCAATATCTATACCATTAAGAGCTATCCTCTTTTTTTCTTCATCATAATCCTTCTTATAATAAAAATAAACGTTTCGTGCTTTTATTATTTCCATAAGAAAAACACCTTCTTTTGTAAATTAAGAAAAAAGGGATTAAGTATAAAAATACTTAACTTAATCCCTTTTAACTTACACAAGCTCTATTATAACCATTGGTGCTGAGTCTCCTCTTCTTGGACCAAGCTTTAATATTCTTGTATATCCACCATTTCTTCCTTCATATCTCTTAGCTATATCGTTGAATAGCTTTCTAACAACTTCTTCTTCTCTTATATATGCAAGAACTTGTCTTCTTGCATGTAGATCTCCTCTTTTTGCAAGAGTGATCATTTTCTCAGCAATGCTTCTAAGTTCTTTAGCTTTTGCTTCAGTTGTTATTATTCTGCCGTCCTCTGATTTAAAGAAGCTTGTAACTAAGTTTCTTAACATTGCAACTCTATGATCAGTAGGACGACCTAATTTACGGTGTCCCATGTACTTTGCCACTTTCTATCCCTCCTACTCCTCTGACTTCTTTAAACTAAATCCTAATGATTCTAATTTTTGTTGAACTTCCTCTAAAGATTTTTTACCAAGGTTTCTAACCCTCATTAAGTCTTCTTCAGTTTTTTGAACTAAATCTCCAACTGTATTAATTCCTGCTCTCTTTAAGCAATTAAACGCCCTTTGTGATAAGTCTAACTCTTCAATTGTCATTTCTAAAAGCTTATCCTTCTTTTCTTCTTCCTTATCTATAAGAACTTCCACATCATCTACATTATCAGTTAATGATAAGAATATCTTAAAATGTTCTATTAATAACTTAGCTGAAAGGCTTATGGCATCATCAGGAGATAGTGTCCCATTAGTCCAAAGTTCAAGAGTAAGCTTATCATAATCTGTTCTTTGACCTACACGAGTATTTTCAACAATATAATTTACTCTCTTTATAGGAGTATAAATTGAGTCCACTGGAATAATACCTATTGTATGGGATTGCTCCTTGTTCTTTTCTGCTGGGACATATCCTCTTCCTTGATTTATTGTCATTTCTATATAGAGCCTTCCACCTTCACTTAATGTTGCTATGTGATGATCTTTGTTTACAATTTCAATGGAACCATCACACTTTATATCTTTGCCAGTAACAACGCATGGACCTACTGCATCTATAATTGCTGTTTTTGGGAATTCACCCTCTGCCTTTATAGCAAGCCCCTTTATATTAAGTATTATCTCAACCACATCTTCTTTAACATTAGGAATAGTTGAGAATTCATGCAATACACCATCTATTTTAACAGAAGTCACGGCTGCGCCTGGCAATGAAGAAAGAAGAACTCTTCTCATTGCATTGCCAAGCGTAGTTCCATAACCTCTTTCAAGGGGCTCTATAACAAACTTAGCATAATTATTAACGTCATCACGTTCAACACATTCAACTTTTGGTTTTTCAATATCAAACATTTAACTAACCCTCCTTCAAGAAGCTTTAACACCGAGGGCAACTGATTCTATTATCAATTAGCTATTACTTGCTGTAAAGCTCAACTATTAATGTTTCATTTACAGGTATATCTATGTCTTCTCTTTGTGGTAATGCTATTACTTGTCCTTCCATCTTTTCCTTATCAACAGTTAACCACTTTGGAACTGTTGTTGCAACTTCCTTTAATGATTTGAATAATTCTAATTCCCTGCTCTTTTCTCTTACCGCTATAACATCATTAACTTTTACTTGATATGATGGAATGTTAACCTTTTTACCGTTAACTGTAAAGTGACCGTGTCTTACAAGTTGTCTTGCTTCTGCTCTTGATCTTGCAAATCCTAATCTATATACTACATTGTCAAGTCTCATTTCAAGAAGTCTTAAGAGATTTTCACCAGTGATACCTTTTTGTCTTTCAGCTTCTTCATAGTATCTTCTAAATTGTGCCTCTAATACACCATAAATTCTCTTTGCTTTTTGCTTTTCTCTTAATTGCATACCATAGTTAGTAAGCTTCTTCTTATTATGACCATGTTGGCCTGGAGCGTATGGTCTTCTAACTAAAGCACATTTATCTGAATAGCATCTATCTCCCTTAAGATATAACTTAACTCCTTCTCTTCTACATAATTTGCAGGATGGTCCTGTATATCTAGCCATTTAATTACACCTCCTATAATCAGACTCTTCTTCTCTTTGGTGGTCTACATCCGTTATGTGGAATTGGAGTTACATCCTTTATAAGGCTAACTTCAAGTCCTGCAGCCTGTAAAGCTCTTATTGCAGCTTCTCTACCTGCTCCTGGTCCTTTTACATAAACTTCAACAGTCTTCATTCCATGTTCAATTGCTGCCTTTGCTGCAGTTTCAGCAGCCATTTGCGCAGCAAATGGAGTACTCTTTCTTGAACCCCTAAATCCAAGTGAACCAGCACTTGACCAAGCTATAGCATTTCCATTTAAATCTGTTATAGTAACAATTGTATTGTTAAATGTTGATTTGATGTGAGCAGCACCACGTTCAACATTTTTACGTTCTTTTCTCTTTCTTACCTTCTTGCTCTTAGCCTGTGCCATTCAACGTCCCTCCTTTATTATTTACCAGCTTTTTTCTTGCCACCAATAGTTCTTCTTGGTCCTTTTCTTGTTCTAGCATTTGTTCTTGTTCTTTGTCCTCTAACTGGCAATCCTCTCTTATGTCTTAATCCTCTATAACAACCTATTTCCATTAATCTCTTAATGTTTAAGGCAATTTCTCTTCTTAAATCTCCTTCAACTGTATAGTTCTTATCTATGTGTTCTCTAAGTTTTGCAACTTCTTCCTCTGTAAGATCCTTAACTCTTGTATCTGGATTTATTCCTGTAGCTTGCAAAATCTTATTTGCACTTGATCTTCCTATACCATAGATGTAAGTTAATGCTATTTCTATACGTTTTTCTCTTGGCAAGTCAACACCAGCAATTCTAGCCATTGTATTTTTACACCTCCTGTAGACTAATTAAAAACTTTATATTAAACACCAGCCTTCGGTGCAGCCGCGTTCAAATTAACCTTGCTTTTGCTTATGCTTTGGATTTTCACAAATAACCATTATTCTTCCATGTCTTTTTATAACTTTGCACTTTTCACAAATTGGTTTAACTGATGGTCTAACCTTCATGGCTATCCCTCCTTATTTTCCTCTCCAAATTATTCTTCCACGACTTAAATCATAAGGTGAAATTTCAACTGTTACTTTATCACCTGGTAAAATTTTTATAAAGTTCATTCTAAGCTTCCCAGAAATATGAGCTAGTATAACATGCCCATTTTCTAATTCTACCTTAAACATAGCATTTGGTAAAGCCTCAATAACAGTTCCTTGTAATTCAATAACATCATCTTTTGCCATAAGGTGGATGCACCTCCTTACAATAACCCCATTGACTGCAGTGCCTTCCTTAAATCTGCATCCTTTATTTTTTTGTTATTTAATAAAGCTTCTTGTATATCCTTTGCATACCAATCATGGAATACAAGATGTTTTATCTTTTTTTTCTTTGGTTTTTCTATTTTTCTTAAATCTCCATCTGCAATAAGGACATAATTTTCATCAACTATACCAACAACTATAAAGTATCTTCCCTTATCTCTTCCTGCCCTGGAATGAACTATTTGTCCAAGGGCAATTCCTTCCATATAATCCACCTCTATTTTATATTATTGTCAATATTTCTGGACCATTTTCAAGAATAGCCACAGTATTTTCATAATGAGCCGATAATTTTCTATCTGCAGTAACAACTGTCCATCCATCATCAAGCTCAATTACAGCAAAAGTTCCTAAATTAACCATCGGTTCTATTGCCAACACCATGCCAGCAGCCAACTTAGGACCTCTCCCGGGCTTTCCAAAGTTAGGAACAGGAGGCTCCTCATGAAGTTGTTTTCCTATGCCATGACCAACATAATCCCTAACCACAGAAAAACCATTATCTTCAACATACTTTTGTATAGCATGGGAAATATCCCCTATCCTATTTCCTACAATAGCATATTTCAATCCTTCAAAAAAGCTTTGCTGTGTAACCTCTATGAGCCTTTCTGCTTCCTTTGAAATTTTTCCTACTGGGAAAGTCCTTGCTGCATCGCTATGAAAACCATCCAATAAAACTCCGCAGTCAATGCTTATTATATCGCCTTCTTGCAAAACTCTATCACTTGGTATTCCATGAACCACTTGTTCATTGATAGAGGTGCATAGGCTTGCAGGAAAACCGTAATATCCCTTAAAGGAAGGCTTTGCTCCACAAGATACAATAAATTCCTCTGCAATTCTATCAAGTTCTTTAGTCGTCACTCCTGGTTTTACATGCTTTTCAAGAAGTAGCAGAAGCTCTGCAACAATTCTACCTGCTTTTTTCATTTTTTCTATTTCACTTTTTGATTTTAGATATATCATTTAGATTCTCTCCCTAAAATAACACAGATATCTTCAAAAACTTTTTCAATATCCTGTGAACCATCCACGTTCTTAAGTAACCCTTTTTTAGCATAGTATTCTATTATAGGTTGAGTTTGTTCTTTATAAACCTTCAAACGCTGATTTACAGTTTCTATAGTATCATCTGCTCTTTGAACTAATTGTGATGAACAAAAATCACAAATTCCTTCTACTTTTGGGGGGTTAGTTTCTACATTAAAACTTGCTCCACAGTTTGGGCAAACTCTTCGTCCAGTTAATCTTTTTATTAAAAGATCCTCTGGAACATCAATGTTAATTGCTGCATCAAGTTTTAGATCTTTACTCTTTAAATATTCATCCAAAGCTTCTGCCTGTGCCACATTTCTTGGGAAACCATCTAGTAAAAAGCCATTAGCACAATCTTCTTGTTCAAGCCTTTTTAGACAAATCTCTATAGTTAAACTATCTGGAACTAACTGACCACTATCAAGATATTGCTTTGCTTTTAACCCTAATTCAGTTTTTTCTGCAATATTTTTTCTAAATATATCTCCTGTTGATATATGAGGTATTGAAAAAGCTGATACTATCTTTTTTGCTTGAGTACCCTTTCCCGCACCAGGCGGTCCAAGCAAAACTATTCTCATTTATATACCTCCAAACTAAATTATTTAAGGAAACCTTCGTAATGCCTCATTGATAACTGTGCTGTAAGCTGTTTATTTATTTCTATAGCTACGCCTACAACTATTAACAGAGCTGTTCCTCCAAACTGTATATTCCCTAAATGTGTAACATGTTGCAATACTATAGGCAATACTGCAACTAATGATGCAAAAAATCCACCAATAATTGTCATTCTATTTAATATTCTTGTTAAATACTCTTCAGTTGGTTTTCCAGGCCTTATACCTGGAACAAAAGCACCGCTTTTTTGTAAGTTTTGAGCAACTTCATCTGGTTTAAAAGTAACTGAAGTATAGAACCATGTAAAGAATATTATAAGAAATATATAAACTATAGGATAAACCCATCCTTTAGGACTTAAAAAGCCTGTATTAAATAACACATAAACAGGATGAGTAGGATCTAAAAATAACTGAGTCATTATTTGAGGAAATTGAAGAACAGATATAGCAAAGATTATGGCAATAACCCCTGCTGAATTTAAATTTATTGGAATATGTGTGCTTTGCCCACCATAAGTTCTAAGCCCAACTTTTCTTTGAGCATATTGAACGGGGATTCTCCTCTCCCCAAGGTCCATAGCAACAACTCCGCCTATTACTAAAATTGCAAAAGCTATGAATAACACAACTTCTATAATATTTGCTGAACCACCTTTTATAGCAACTGCAATTGAATAACCCATTGTAGGTATCCTTGCTAATATTCCCGAAAAAATTATCATAGATGAACCATTTCCTATACCATACTCTGTAATCTTTTCACCTAGCCACATAACGAAAGTGGTTCCTGCTGTAAGGGTTAAAACTATCAATAAAATTTGTCCTAAAGAATCCTTTAAAAGAGCCCCATTATTTCTTAAATACAAAGCTATGCTAAGCGCCTGAATTAATGCAAATACAACTGTTCCATATCTTGTATATTCTGCAATCTTTTTTCTTCCTTCTTCTCCTTGTTTTGAAAGTTCTTCAAGCTTTGGTATTGCTATAACAAGTAAGCTAAAAATAATTGAAGAATTTATATAAGGAACTATACCAAGAGCAAATATACTAAATTCTTTAAAGGCTCCTCCAGAAATTATGTCTAAAAATCCAAAAAGAAGTCCTTGATCAACTAGAGACTTTAATTGATTAATATCAATGCCAGGCACGGGAATAAAAACTCCCGCCCTGTATACCATAAGTAACAAAATTGTCACTAAAATTCTTTTTCTTAAATCCGGAATGCTAAAAGCATTACGTAAGGTTTTTAACATTATTAAATCACCTCTATTTTACCTCCAGCAGCCTCTATCTTCTTAACAGCTGACGCGCTGAACTTATGAGCCTTTACTGTTAATGCCTTCTTTAATTCTCCGTTTCCAAGAACCTTTACGCCATCCATTAACTTTCTTATTATTCTATTTTCAAGAAGTAACTCTGGAGTTACAACTGTTCCTTCTTCAAATCTATTTAAATCTTCAACGTTAACTATAGCATATTCCTTTGCAAATATGTTTGTAAATCCTCTCTTTGGAATTCTTCTGTGAAGTGGCATTTGACCGCCTTCAAATCCTGGTCTTACTCCGCCACCTGATCTTGCCTTTTGACCTTTTTGACCTCTACCTGCAGTCTTTCCTTGACCAGTTGCAGTACCTCTACCCTTTCTCTTTGGCTCCTTTCTTGTTCCGGGAGCTGGTCTTAACTCATGTAGCTTCATTTAAAGCACCTCCCTCGTATTATACTTCTTCTACCTTTAGCATGTATTTTACTTTATTTACCATACCTCTTATTTGAGGAGTATCTTCATGTTCAACAGTTTTTCCAATCTTTGTTAAGCCGAGGGCTCTTACTGTAGCTCTATGGTCGGGCTTTTTGCCAATTGTGCTTCTAACAAGAGTAATTCTTAGCTTACCCACGGTCTTTCCCTCCTAACCTAAAATCTCTTCTACTGTCTTACCTCTTAGCCTTGCTATTTCTTCTGGAGTCTTAAGCTTCATTAATGCATCTATTGTAGCATTAACAACGTTTCTTGGGTTGTTTGAACCAAGTGACTTTGCTCTAACGTCCTTTATACCAGCAAGCTCAAGAACTGCACGAACTGCACCACCAGCAATAATACCTGTTCCTTCTGGAGCTGGCATTATAAGAACCTTAGATGCTCCAAAATCTCCAACCATTTCGTGTGGTATTGTAGTTCCGTATCTTGCAACCTTTATAAGATGCTTTTTAGCATCTTCTATTGCTTTTCTTATTGCATCTGGAACTTCAGCCGCCTTTCCTGTTCCAACGCCTACATATCCATCTTCATTTCCAACAACAACTAAAGCGCTAAATCTGAAGTTTCTACCACCTTTAACAACCTTAGCAACTCTATTTATATAAACAACTTTTTCTTTAAGCCCTTTGATCTTGCTTGGATCTATTCTCATCTATTTCCCTCCTTCTCCATTAGAAGTCAAGGCCTGCTTCTCTAGCGCCTTCAGCAAGTTCTTTTACTCTTCCATGATAAATATATCCGCCTCTATCAAAAACAACCTTAGTAATTCCTTTTTCTAATGCTCTCTTTGCAATAAGTCTTCCAACTTCTCTTGCAGCTTCTTTATTGCTTCCTACTTTAATCTTATCTCTTAGTTCTTTATCTAAAGTTGAAGCTGCAACTAAAGTAACCCCAAGCTCATCATTTATAATTTGTGCATACATATGCTTTTCGCTTCTATATACATTTAATCTTGGACGTTCAGCTGTTCCAAAAACTTTTTTACGAACTCTTAAATGTCTTTTCTTTCTTTGTTCGTTTCTGGATGGCTTAGTAATCATCAAACCTCACTCCTTTCTATTACTTCTTACCAGTCTTTCCTTCCTTACGTCTTATAACTTCATCTATATATTTAATACCTTTTCCTTTATATGGTTCTGGTTCTCTTACGCTTCTAATTCTTGCTGCAACTTGACCAACTAATTCTTTATCAATACCTTTTACAACTATTTGGTTTGCAGCTGGAACTTCAAATTCAATGCCTTCAACAGGTTCTATTTCAACTGGATGTGAATATCCAACGTTTAATACCAATTTCTTACCTTGCTTTGCCGCTCTATAACCTACACCAACAAGTTCTAAAGTCTTTTGGTATCCTTCAGTTACACCTATAACCATGTTTTTTATAAGAGATCTTGTAAGACCATGTAATGCCTTTGTTTCCTTTTCATCATCTGGTCTTGTAACTATTACTTTTCCATCTTCAACTGCTATATTAACCTTTTTGCTCATTTGCTTTGTCAAAGTTCCCTTTGGCCCTTTAACTGTTACTTCGTTGTTATCGCTTACAGTAACAGTTACGCCTTGAGGTATAACTACAGGAAGTCTACCTATTCTTGACATGACTGCACCTCCTATTCTTCAAAATTACCAAATGTAGCAGATAACTTCTCCACCTATTCCTTCTTTTCTTGCTTGTTTGTCAGTCATAATTCCTTTTGATGTTGAAAGAATTGCTATTCCAAGTCCTCCAAGAACTTTTGGAATGTTATCCTTTTGTGCATATACTCTTAAACCAGGCTTTGAAATTCTTCTTAAACCTGATATTACTCTTTCTTTATTTGGACCATATTTCATTATAAGTTTAAGCATTGGAACAGAACCATCTTGATATTCTTCTATTCCTGCTAAGTATCCTTCCTCAACCATTATTTCTGCAATTCTTTTCTTTATCTTTGAGGCTGGAACTTCTACATATTCGTGTTTTACTATATTTGCGTTTCTGATACGAGTTAGCATATCAGCAATTGGGTCAGTCATAACCATATTTTCTGGCCTCCTTTCAACTTATATATTACCAACTTGCCTTCTTGCAACCTGGGATTGCACCCTTGTAAGCCAATTCTCTAAAGCATATTCTGCAAACGCCGAACTTTCTAAGAACAGCGTGTGGTCTTCCGCATATTCTACATCTTGTATATGCTCTTGTTGAGAACTTTGGTTTTCTTTGCCACTTGGCAATCATTGCTTTACGTGCCACAAAACTCCCTCCTTTATTATTGAGCGAATGGCATTCCGAGTAATCTTAATAATTCTCTAGCTTCTTCATCTGTCTTTGCTGTAGTTACAAACACGATATCCATTCCTCTAACCTTTTCTACCTTATCATAATCAATTTCTGGGAATATCAATTGTTCTTTTATACCAAGAGTATAATTTCCTCTTCCGTCAAACGCCTTATTTGATACTCCTTTGAAGTCTCTAACTCTTGGAAGCGCAATGTTAAATAACTTATCAACGAATTCATACATTCTTGCGCCTCTTAAAGTTACCTTACATCCTATTGGCATACCTTCTCTTATCTTAAAGTTTGATATTGACTTCTTTGCTCTTGTAACAACTGCTTTTTGTCCAGCTATAAGAGTAAGATCATTTACTGCAGCTTCTAAAAGCTTTGGATTATCCTTTGCATCACCAACACCCATGTTTATAACAACCTTTTCAAGTCTTGGAACTTCCATTATGCTTTTATATCCAAACTTTTCACGTAAAGCTGGAACTACTTCTTTTTCATATTTTTCCTTAAGTCTTGGAACCATTTAGTTAACCTCCTTTCAAGGTTTAGAATGTCTCATTGCAATGTTTGCAAACTCTAACCTTTGATCCGTCTTCTAAGAATTTATGAGCTATTCTTGTTGGCTTATTGCACTTTGTGCAGTAAAGCATAACATTTGAAGCATGTATTGGAGCTTCTTGCTTTATAATTCCACCTTGTCTGTTTGCCATGCTTGGTTTTACGTGCTTAGTAACTATATTAACTCCTTTAACTATTACTCTATTCTTTTGAGGAAATACCTTTAATACTTCACCTGTTTTTCCTTTATCCTTGCCAGTTATTACAAGAACTGTATCTCCTCTTTTTACATGAACCTTAGGCATTCAGGCCACCTCCCTTTATAGTACCTCTGGTGCAAGTGAAATGATCTTTGTAAATTCCTTGTCTCTTAATTCTCTTGCTACAGGTCCGAAAATTCTTGTTCCCCTTGGTGTCTTGTCATCTTTAATTATAACTGCTGCATTTTCGTCAAATCTTATATAAGTTCCATCTGGTCTTCTCAAACCTTTTACTGATCTTACTACAACAGCTTTAACAACGTCTCCTTTTTTTACAACACCTCCGGGTGTTGCACTTTTAACGCTAGCTACTATTACATCTCCAATGTTAGCATACTTTCTATTTGAACCGCCAAGAACCCTTATACACATTATTTCCTTAGCGCCTGTATTGTCAGCAACCTTTAATCTTGTTTGTGGTTGAATCATAGGTTAAACCTCCTTTCAGAGAAATTATTTTGCTCTTTCGATTATTTCAACAAGTCTCCATCTCTTTTCCTTGCTAAGAGGTCTTGTTTCCATTATCTTAACAATGTCACCAATCTTAGCTTCATTGTGTTCATCATGTGCCTTAAACTTAGTAGTTCTTTTTACAGTCTTTCCGTAAAGTGGATGACGAACAAGTCTTTCAACAGCAACTACTATAGTTTTATCCATTTTATCTGAAACTACTTTTCCTATTCTAACCTTTCTAAGTCCTCTTTCCACAGGCTATACCTCCCTTCATTATCTGCCCATAGCCTTAAGCTCTTTTTCTCTCATTATTGTCTTAAGCTGTGCTATTGACTTTTTAACTTCCCTAATTCTCATTGGGTTTTCAAGCTGACCAGTTGCATGTTGGAATCTTAAGTTGAAAAGCTCAGCCTTTAATTCTGTTATTTTCTTTTGGATTTCTTCAGCAGTTGCTTCTCTCATTGCCTTTAATTCATTAGCCTTCATTTACATCACCACCCATCTCAAAGTCACGTTTTGTTACAAACTTTGATTTAATAGGAAGCTTATGGGATGCAAGTCTCATTGCTTCTCTTGCTACTTCTTCGCTAACTCCGCTTAATTCGAACATAACTCTTCCTGGTTTAACTACTGCTACCCAGTATTCTGGAGAACCTTTACCTGAACCCATACGTGTTTCAGCTGGCTTTCTTGTAACTGGCTTATCTGGGAATATCTTTATCCAAAGCTTTCCGCCTCTTTTTACGTATCTGTTTATAGCAATTCTTGCCGCTTCAATTTGATTGCTTGTAATCCAACCTGGTTCAGTTGCAACCAAACCGTATTCGCCGTAAGCAAGAGTATTACCTCTTGTAGCTTTACCCTTCATTCTTCCACGTTGAACCTTACGATGCTTTACCCTCTTTGGCATTAACATGTCCAATTCCTCCTTCCTGATCACATTTATTTGTTAGCAGCTTCTGTTGTTTCTGTAGCTTGTGGCTTTCTCTTTCCAAGAACTTCTCCTTTGTATATCCAAACCTTAACTCCTATCTTACCATAAGTAGTAAGCGCTTCTGCAAAACCGTAGTCTATATCTGCCCTTAAAGTTTGAAGTGGAATAGTTCCTTCATGATATCCTTCAGTTCTTGCCATTTCAGCACCGCCAAGTCTTCCTGAAACAGCTGTCTTAATACCCTTTATACCAAATCTCATTGCTCTTGAGATAGCTTGCTTCATAGCTTTTCTGAAGGATACTCTCTTTTCAATTTGAGCTGCTATATTTTCAGCAACAAGTTGAGCATCTATTTCTGGATTCTTAATTTCTACTATGTTTATAATTATGTTCTTTCCAGTCATCTTTTCAAGTTGTGCCTTTAATTCTTCTACTCCTTGACCACCTTTACCGATAACCATACCTGGCTTTGCTGTATGGATATTGATTCTAACCTTATTTGCTGTTCTTTCTATAACTATCCTTGAAATACCAGCCTGATAGTATTTATTCTTTATATACTTTCTTATTTTGTAATCCTCAATTAAAAGATCAGCAAAATGTTTATCATCAGCATACCATTTTGAATCCCAATCCTTTATTATACCTACTCTTAATCCATGTGGATTTACTTTTTGACCCACGCGATGACCCTCCTTCCGATTATGCCCTTTCCTTTAATACCACTGTTATGTGGCTTGTTCTTTTCTTTATTTCAAATGCTCTACCTTGAGCATGTGGTTGGTATCTTTTTAATGTTGGTCCTTGATTTGCATAAATTTCAGCAATATAAAGCTTTGATACATCCATACCATGATTGTTTTCAGCATTCGCCATAGCTGATCTTAAAAGCTTTTCAACTATTGGAGCTGCTGCTCTTGGAGTAAGCCTTAATATTGATAAAGCTTCTCCTACATCTTTTCCTCTTATTAAGTCAATTACAACCTTAACTTTCCTTGGTGATATTCTGACATATCTTGCATGGGCTTTAGCTACTTTTGCCTCCATCGAAGCACCCTCCCTTCATTACTTCTTAACCTTTGATGACTTTTCTGTATCATCATGTCCTCTAAATGTTCTTGTTGGAGCAAATTCACCTAACTTATGTCCAACCATATCCTCAGTTATATAAACTGGAACATGCTTTCTTCCATCATAAACAGCTATTGTGTGTCCTACCATTTGTGGAAGTATTGTTGATCTTCTTGACCAAGTCTTTATAACTTTCTTTTCTCCTGTTTTATTCATTTCTAAAATTTTCTTTAATAAATGATCGTCACAAAAAGGTCCTTTCTTTAATGATCTACCCAACTTTGTTTCCTCCCTTCTAGGTTATTTAGGAAGCAGAGCATATAAGGCAAGCCTTATATTTCTGCTCCCTTAAATTACTTTCTTCTCTTAACAATAAACTTATCTGAATACTTCTTCTTCTTTCTTGTCTTGTATCCAAGAGTTGGTTTACCCCATGGAGTAAGTGGTCCTGGATGACCGATTGGAGCCTTACCTTCACCACCACCGTGTGGATGGTCAACTGGGTTCATCGCTGAACCTCTTACTGTTGGTCTTATACCCATGTGTCTCTTTCTACCTGCTTTACCTATTCTAACAAGTTCATGGCTTAAATTACCAACTATACCTATTGTAGCTCTACAATCAAGTCTTACAAGTCTTATTTCACCGGATGGAAGTCTAACGTGAGCATAATCTCCTTCTTTTGCAAGAAGTTGTGCTGAAGCACCAGCTGCTCTTGCTAATTGTCCACCTTTTCCTGGATATAGCTCAATATTATGAATAAATGTACCTACTGGTATATTTCTAAGTGGAAGAGCATTACCTACTTTAATATCTACGTTTTCTCCTGACATTACAACGTCGCCAACTTTTAATTCATTTGGAGCAATTATATATCTCTTTTCACCATCTGCGTAAGTTAATAAAGCTATAAATGCTGTTCTATTTGGATCGTATTCTATTGCAGTAACCTTTGCTGGTATATTGTCCTTATCTCTCTTAAAGTCTATAATTCTGTATTTTATCTTATATCCGCCACCTCTATGACGAACTGTGATTCTACCTTGATTATTTCTACCTGAGTGCTTTTTCAAAGTAATAACAAGTGACTTCTCAGGTTCTTTCTTAGTTATTTCTGAATAATCAAGAACTGACATATTTCTTCTACCTGGAGAAGTTGGCTTATATACTTTGATTCCCATTCTCTTTCCCTCCTTCATCTCGCTTATCTGGCATCAAGCCAATAACGCTTATTTTATTAAGCTCCAAATCCTTCAAAGAATTCTATTGCCTTGCTATCTTCAGTTAACTTAACAATAGCCTTTTTATAATCTGGCTTCTTACCAAAGCTTAATCCTACTCTTTTTCTCTTTCCTTGGTAATTCATTGTTTTTACTGATTCAACCTTAACACCAAATATTTCTTCAACTGCTCTCTTTATCATTGACTTATTCGCATCAGGATGCACGAGGAAAGTGTATTGTCTTAAAGCCATTTGATTCATTGTTTTTTCAGTTATTATTGGTCTTATTATGATATCATAATTTGTAAGCTTCATTATGCATACACCTCCTCGATTAACCTTACTGCATCCTGAGTTACTATAAACTTGTCATACTTTAATATATCATAAACGTTTAAGTTGTTAACTGGTAATACATGCGCATTTTCAATATTTCTTACTGACTTGTAGATTATTTCGTCTGATTCCTTAACAACTATCAATGTCTTATCTGCATTAAACTTTTTAAGCATTTCAACTATTGTCTTTGTCTTTGGAGCTTCTAAAGTTAACTTATCAAGAACTATTATTTGATTTTCAGCAACCTTTGATGAAAGAGCTGACTTTAATGCCACTCTCTTAAGCTTCTTTGGTAGCTTGTAGCTGTAATCCCTTGGTTTTGGTGCAAATACAACTCCACCATGTCTCCATTGTGGTGCTCTTATAGAACCTTGTCTTGCTCTACCTGTTCCCTTTTGTCTCCATGGCTTTCTTCCACCACCGGAAACTTCTCCTCTTGTTAATGCTGATTGAGTTCCTTGTCTTCTATTTGCAAGGATATTTACAACAACCTGATGCATTGCTTCCTTGTTTATAGGAGCACCAAATACTGCATCAGAAAGCTCTATTTCACCAACTTTTTCAGCATTCATATTAAATAAATCCACCTTAGGCATCCTACATCCTCCTTTCCTTTGCATTATGCCTTCTTAGCAGCCTTAACAGAGTCTCTTATTATTACAAGACCCTTCTTTGGACCTGGAACAGCACCTTTTACAAGTATAATATTCTTTTCTGGATAAACCTTAACAACTTCAAGATTTAATACTGTTACCCTTTCTGCTCCCATGTGTCCTGGCATTTTCTTGCCCTTGAATGTTCTTGCTGGGAAAGTTGATGCACCCATTGAACCAACTCTTCTATGATACTTTGAACCGTGGGACATTGGTCCTCTTTGTGCATTCCATCTCTTTATAACACCTTGGAAACCTTTACCCTTTGATGTTCCAGTTACGTCTACTCTTTCACCTTCAGCAAATATATCGACTCTAATTTCGCTTCCTACTTCATATTGGCTTACATCATCAAGTCTTAATTCCTTTAAGAATCTCTTTGGAGTTACATTTGCCTTTGCAAAATGTCCTCTTAATGGTTTGTTAACAAGCTTTTCTCTTATATCTTCAAAACCAACTTGTATAGCATTGTATCCGTCTGTTTCAACTGTCTTCTTTTGAACTACTACACATGGACCTGCTTGAATAACTGTTACTGGAATGACCTTGCCGTCTTCTGTAAATATTTGAGTCATTCCTAACTTTCTTCCTAGTATACCCTTTTTCATTTTGGCACCTCCTTAAATATTAGCGGAATGCATTACGCATTCATAATATTAGAGCTTTATTTCAATATCAACACCAGCTGGTAAATCCAATCTCATAAGAGCATCAACAGTTTTTTGAGTTGGATTTAATATATCTATAAGTCTTTTATGAGTTCTGATTTCAAACTGTTCTCTTGAGTCTTTATACTTATGAACAGCTCTTAAGATTGTTATTACATCTCTTTCAGTTGGTAGTGGAACTGGTCCTGATACTGAAGCTCCTGTTTTCTTTGCTGTTTCTACTATTTTTTGAGCTGATGAATCTAGTAGATTATGATCGAAAGCCTTAAGCTTAATTCTTATTTTTTGCTTTGCCATTTTCTTACCCTCCTTTTCATCGCACGCTTTGTTTATTAACGCACGACAACGGTAGCTTAACACACATATCCGGGTGTATCACTTTGTTGTCCATACTTCACTACCTTTGTCGCCCGATTCTTGATCAGACATACTCAGCAAGAATTCCCCGAAAATACGGCAACCTCTTGCTTCATCGCAATTTCATATTACAACTCTTATATTTTACAATATTATTTCTAAATTGACAAGACCTTTATTTATATTTTTTATAAATTTTAAGGGTAACCCCTAATACTACATTTTTCACCTCAAATCGTTTAAAGCCCACACTTAATAACATATACCATATTATTGCGATATAGTCAACTTCTTATTGTAAATTCATAAAAAAGGCGACGGAAGGCCGTCGCCTTTTTATTATTCAATAATCTTAGAAACAACGCCAGCGCCTACTGTTCTTCCACCTTCTCTTATAGCAAATCTTAATCCTTCTTCCATTGCTATTGGTGTTATAAGTTCTACTTCCATTGTTACGTGGTCGCCTGGCATGCACATTTCTACGCCTTCTGGTAACTTAATTGTTCCTGTAACGTCTGTTGTTCTGAAGTAGAATTGTGGTCTGTATCCGTTGAAGAATGGAGTATGTCTTCCTCCTTCTTCCTTCTTTAATACGTATACCTGTCCTTCAAATTTCTTGTGTGGGTTTACTGTTCCTGGCTTCGCAAGAACTTGACCTCTTTCTATTTCATCTCTGTTAATTCCTCTTAATAATGCTCCTATGTTGTCTCCTGCTTCTGCTACATCAAGAACCTTTCTGAACATTTCTACTCCTGTTACTACTGTCTTCTTCTTTTCATCTGTTAATCCTACTATCTCTACTTCGTCTCCTACCTTTAATGTTCCTCTTTCTACTCTTCCTGTCGCAACTGTTCCTCTTCCTGTTATTGTAAATACGTCTTCTACTGGCATTAAGAATGGCTTATCCTTATCTCTTTCTGGTGTTGGAATGTAGCTGTCTACTGTATCCATAAGTTCAAGTATCTTTCCGCACCATTGACAATCTCTGCTTCCGCATCCACATTCAAGTGCCTTTAATGCTGATCCTACTACTATTGGTGTGTCATCTCCTGGGAATTCATATTGATTTAATAAGTCTCTTATTTCCATTTCTACAAGATCTATAAGCTCTGGATCGTCTACCATGTCTGCCTTGTTTAAGAATACTACAATGTATGGAACTCCTACCTGTCTTGCAAGTAGTATGTGCTCTCTTGTTTGTGGCATTGGACCATCTGCTGCACTAACTACTAGTATAGCTCCGTCCATTTGTGCTGCCCCTGTTATCATGTTCTTTACGTAGTCTGCGTGTCCTGGACAGTCTACGTGTGCATAGTGTCTTGCTTCTGTTTCATACTCTACGTGTGCTGTGTTGATTGTTATTCCTCTTTCCTTTTCTTCTGGTGCCTTATCTATTTCGTCGTATCTTGTTGCTTGTGCTCTTCCATACTTTGATAATACAAATGTTATCGCTGCTGTTAATGTTGTCTTACCATGGTCTACGTGTCCTATCGTTCCTATGTTTACGTGTGGCTTGGTTCTCTCAAAATGCGCCTTTGCCATTTTTTCAATCCTCCTTTATTATTCGTTGTTATTCTTTGCTCTTGCACCAACTATTTGAGCTTGGATGCTTGCTGGAACTTCTTCGTAATGGTCAAATTGCATTACATAAGTTCCTCTACCTTGTGTCTTTGATCTTAGTGCAGTTGCATAACCAAACATTTCAGCAAGTGGAACATATGCTCTTATAACTTGTGCTCCACCTCTTGGTTCCATACCTTCTATTCTTCCTCTTCTTGAGTTGATGTCACCTATAACATCACCCATGTATTCTTCTGGAACAACAACTTCAACCTTCATTATTGGTTCAAGTAAAACTGGGTCTGCCTTTTGCATACCATTCTTGAAGGCCATTGAACCTGCAATCTTGAAGGCCATTTCTGATGAGTCAACTTCATGGTATGAACCATCAAATAGTATTACCTTAACGTCTACAACTGGATATCCAGCAACTACACCTGATAACATAGCTTCTTGAATACCGCTATCAATAGCTGGTATATATTCTTTTGGTATAACACCACCAACTATATTATTAACAAATTCATATCCCTTTCCTCTTTCTTGTGGTATCATTTCTATCCAGCAGTGACCGTATTGTCCTCTACCACCTGACTGTCTTACAAACTTACCTTCAGCCTTAACTGGCTTTCTAATTGTTTCTTTATAAGCAACTTGTGGCTTGCCAACATTACATTCAACCTTAAATTCTCTTTGAAGTCTGTCAACTATAATTTCAAGGTGAAGCTCACCCATACCAGCTATTATTGTTTGTCCTGTTTCTTGATCAGTATATGTTCTAAAGGATGGGTCTTCTTCTGCAAGCTTTTGTAAAGCAAGCGCCATCTTTTCTTGGCCAGCCTTTGTCTTTGGTTCTATAGCAACGTGAATAACTGGTTCTGGGAATTCCATTTTTTCAAGTATTATTGGTTTTTCAGGATCACAAAGAGTATCTCCTGTTATAACATCCTTAAGACCAACGCATGCACCGATATCTCCTGCTCTTATTTCTTCAACATCTTCCCTGTGGTTTGCGTGCATTCTAACTAGTCTTCCTATTCTTTCCTTCTTTCCTTTTGTTGAGTTTAAAACATATGTTCCTGCTGTAAGAACACCTGAATATACTCTTACAAAGGCAAGTTTACCAACAAATGGGTCTGCCATGATCTTGAAGGCAAGAGCTGCAAGTGGCTCATCATCGCTTGCTTTTCTTATGTCTTCTTCACCTGTATCTGGGTTAATACCTTTAACTGGTGGTATATCAACTGGTGATGGTAAGTATTCTACTATAGCATCAAGCAATAATTGAACTCCCTTGTTTCTGTATGATGAACCGCAAACAACAGGAACAAGCTCTCCGCTTATAGTAGCCTTTCTTAAAGCAGCCTTTATTTCTTCTTCTGTAAGTTCTTCTCCTTCAAGGTATTTCATCATAAGTTCTTCATCTGTTTCTGCAACAGCTTCTATAAGTTGTGATCTATATTCTTCAACTAAATCCTTCATATCTTCTGGAACTTCTGTTTCCTCTGCTTGTGTTCCAAGGTCATCAACATAAATTATCGCTTCATTTTTTATAAGGTCAACAACACCTTTGAAAGTATCTTCTTTTCCTACTGGAAGCTGAATTGGAACTGGCTTTGCTCCTAATCTGTCCTTCATCATTTGAATAACGTTGAAAAAGTCTGCACCCATTATATCCATCTTGTTAACATATGCTATTCTTGGAACACCGTATTTATCTGCCTGTCTCCAAACAGTTTCAGATTGTGGTTCAACTCCACCCTTTGCACAAAAAACTGCAACAGCACCGTCAAGAACTCTTAATGATCTTTCAACTTCTACTGTAAAGTCTACGTGACCTGGTGTGTCAATTATGTTAATTACATGACCTTTCCATTGACAAGTTGTTGCTGCTGAAGTTATTGTAATACCTCTTTCTTGCTCTTGAACCATCCAGTCCATTGTAGCAGCACCATCATGAACTTCACCAATCTTATGAGTCTTACCTGTATAGAATAAGATACGTTCTGTAGTTGTAGTCTTACCCGCGTCAATATGTGCCATTATACCTATATTTCTTACTTTTTCTAAAGGAATTGTTCTTGGCACAAATACTCCTCCCTTCCTTGTGCATATCTAATACTATACCCCTAAATGTTATGCACATTTAGGGGAGTAAAAATTACCATCTATAATGAGCAAATGCTCTGTTAGCTTCTGCCATCTTATGAGTATCCTCTTTCTTCTTAACAGCTGCACCTGTATTGTTTGCTGCATCAATTATTTCATTAGCAAGTTTAACTCTCATGTACTTTTCTCCTCTATTTCTTGCAGCTTCAACTATCCATCTTATACCAAGTGATTGTCTTCTGTCTGGTCTTACTTCAACTGGAACTTGGTATGTTGCACCACCTATTCTTCTTGCTTTAACTTCAAGCAATGGCATAACATTGTTCATTGCAGCTTCAAAAACTTCAAGTGGGTCTTTTCCAGTTTTTTCTCTTATTATATCAAATGCTTGATAAACTATTTTTTGAGCTATGCTTTTCTTCCCATCCCACATTACCTTATTTATAAGCTTCGCTACAACTTTGCTGTTGTATAGTGGATCAGGAAGAACTTCTCTCTTTGGAACGCTACCCTTTCTTGGCACTTTTCTTCCCTCCTTAACATACAAATTTAATCTCATCGGTACTCGGCATATATGCCGTCAAGTGCTCCATGCAATCTATATAAACCCGAAGGAGTTTATATTGCACACAGCACCATTAAAACATTACTTCTTTGGTCTCTTAGTACCGTATTTTGATCTTTGTTGTTTTCTGTTTGCAACACCAGCAGCGTCAAGGGCACCTCTTATGATATGATATCTAACACCTGGGAGGTCCTTAACTCTTCCACCTCTTATAAGAACAACGCTGTGTTCTTGTAAGTTGTGGCCTTCACCTGGGATGTATGCAGTAACTTCAATTCCATTTGTAAGCCTTACTCTTGCTATCTTTCTTAAAGCTGAGTTTGGCTTCTTTGGAGTCATTGTCTTAACAACTGTACAAACTCCTCTTTTTTGTGGACATCCCTTTAGTGCTGGTGATTTTGATTTTGATTTAACCTTTTCTCTACCCTTTCTAACAAGCTGGTTTATTGTTGGCATTTGTGCGCACCTCCTTCCAAATTAACACATTTATAAATAAAGCAAAAATGCTTTATCACTCATTTAATATACATGCCGCTGCAGCTCCTACATCTATGCCGCAAAGAGTTCCTAACTTTTTCATGGTCTCAACAAAAACAACCTCTACATTGTTTTGCTTGCAAAGTTCTAAGATTGGAGCTGTAACCTTAGCCTCTGCATCTTCTGCAATATAAACTATCTTAGCCTGACCATTTTTTATAGCCTTTGCGGTTTGTTTAGAGCCAACAACCTTTTTACCAACAAGTTTATTCATACTAACAATCCTCCTCTTTGATGAAAGTCATAAGCTTTCACCTTCATTGAGGAAATAATAAAACGCACAAAATCAATTTTAACATCTTAATAAAATATTGTCAATAGTATAGGTTAGGGGGAATCCCCCCTAACTTTATTCTTGTTCTTCTGTTGAAATTTCAATGCTTCTGTATCTTCTCATGCCTGTTCCTGCAGGTATTAACTTACCTATTATAACATTTTCCTTCAATCCTATAAGTGGATCTATCTTACCTTTTATTGCTGCATCAGTAAGAACCCTTGTTGTTTCTTGGAATGAAGCAGCAGAAAGGAAGGATTCTGTAGCTAATGCTGCTTTAGTAATTCCAAGTAAAGTAGTTCTTCCAACAGCTGGCCTTAAGCCCATCTTAATTGCTTTTTGATTTTCTTCTTCAAACTCAAACTTATCTACAAGACTTCCTGGAAGCATGTCAGTATCTCCTGACTCTTCTACTTTTACCTTTCTTAACATTTGTCTTATTATGATTTCAAGGTGCTTATCATTAATGTCAACACCTTGTAGTCTATAAACCTTTTGAACTTCTGCAAGAAGATATGCCCTTACAGCATCTTCACCTTTAATTCTTAATAAGTCATGCGGATTTACAGAACCTTCTGTTAAGATTTCTCCAGCTTCAATTCTTTGTCCGTCGTAAACTTTAAGTCTTGATCCATATGGAATTGGATAAACTTTTTCTTCTCCATCATCTGATATAACTGTTACAATCTTTCTCTTTCTATCTTCTGTAATCTTAACAACTCCAGCTTTTTCGCTAAGAATTGCAAGTCCCTTTGGTTTTCTTGCTTCAAATAGCTCTTCTACTCTTGGAAGACCTTGAGTGATGTCGGCACCAGCAACACCACCTGTATGGAAGGTTCTCATTGTAAGCTGAGTACCAGGTTCTCCGATAGATTGAGCCGCTATAATTCCTACTGCTTCTCCTATATTTACCCTCTCTCCTGTTGCCATGTTCATACCATAGCACTTTGCACATACACCGTATCTAGTCTTACATGTAAATACGCTTCTTATCTTAACTCTTGTTATTCCAGCCTTTTCAATCTTTGTATAAACTTCATCTGTAATGTATTCATTTCTCTTTACTATTACCTCTCCAGTTTCTGGATGAACAACATCTTCAGCTGCATATCTTCCTATCAATCTATCCTTTAACGCTTCAATTACTTCGTTTCCGTCTCTAATTTCTTCTACGTAAAAACCTTCAGTTGTTCCACAGTCTTCTTCTCTAACAACAGTATCCTGTGCAACGTCAACAAGTCTTCTTGTTAAGTAACCTGAGTCTGCAGTTCTTAAAGCTGTATCTGCAAGACCTTTTCTTGCACCGTGGGTTGATATAAAGAACTCAAGAACGTTAAGTCCTTCACGGAAGGAGGATCTAATTGGCAACTCTATAATTTTACCTGATGGGTTTGCCATAAGTCCTCTCATACCACAAAGCTGTCTTATCTGGTTCTTTGAACCTCTCGCTCCTGAATGAGCCATCATGAATATAGGATTAAACTTATCAAGGCTATTCATAAGGGCTTCTGTAACTGCTTCTGTAGCCTTTGTCCAAGTATCTATAACCTTTTCATATCTTTCTTCTTCGGATATAAATCCTCTTCTGAATAGTCTTTGTATATTATCAACTTGAGCATCAGCTTCTGCAAGTATCTTTGCCTTTTCTTCTGGTATTATCATGTCTGATACTGAAATTGTTATCGCTCCAATCGTTGAATAGTGGAATCCTAAAGCTTTTATTTTATCAAGTGTTATAGCTGTTTGAGTTGGGCCATACTTTTTATATACCCTTTCAACAATCTTACTTAATGCTTTTTTATCAACTAAAAAGTCTATTTCATAATCACAAACCTTTTCTGGGTCATTTCTATCTACAAATCCTAAATCCTGTGGTATAGCTTCATTGAATATTATCTTACCAACTGTTGTTTTTACTATCTTAGATACTTTTTGTCCATTTATCTCCTTAGTAACTTTTACATTAATCTTTGCATGTAATCCTATTTCCTTTAACTGATAAGCCATAAGGGCCTCTTCAGGACATGAGAAGTATTTTCCTTCTCCTGGTTCTCCTTCCTTTTCTATAGTTAAATAATATGAACCTAATACCATATCCTGTGTTGGAACTGTAACTGGTTTTCCATCTGATGGCTTTAGTATGTTGTGGGCTGCAAGCATTAAAAATCTTGCTTCTGCTTGTGCTTCAACTGATAGTGGAACGTGAACCGCCATCTGGTCTCCGTCAAAGTCTGCGTTATAAGCTGTACATACAAGAGGATGAAGCTTTATTGCTCTACCTTCAACTAAAACTGGTTGGAAGGCCTGAATTCCAAGTCTATGAAGGGTTGGAGCACGGTTTAAAAGAACAGGATGATCTTGTATAACTTCCTCTAGTATATCCCAAACTTGTGGATTTACCCTTTCAACCATTTTCTTAGCATTCTTTATATTATGAGCTATTCCTTTTTCAACTAATCTTTTCATAACAAATGGCTTAAACAATTCTAAAGCCATTTCTTTTGGAAGACCACATTGATACATTTTAAGCTCTGGTCCTACAACTATAACAGAACGTCCTGAATAGTCAACACGCTTTCCAAGTAGGTTTTGACGGAATCTTCCCTGCTTACCCTTAAGCATGTCTGAAAGAGATTTTAAAGGTCTATTTCCAGGACCAGTAACTGGTCTTCCTCTTCTTCCGTTATCTATAAGAGCATCCACTGCTTCTTGAAGCATTCTCTTTTCATTTCTAACTATTATATCAGGAGCTCCAAGATCAAGAAGCTTTTTCAATCTGTTATTTCTATTTATAACCCTTCTGTAAAGATCATTAAGGTCTGATGTTGCAAATCTTCCTCCATCTAATTGAACCATAGGTCTTAAATCTGGAGGAATAACTGGTAAAACCTCTAATATCATCCATTCTGGCCTATTTCCTGACTTTCTAAAAGCTTCAACAACTTCAAGCCTTCTTATTATTCTTACCCTCTTTTGACCTGTGCTGTTCTCTAGTTCTGCTTTTAATTCCTTTGATAACGCATCAAGATCTATCTCCTTTAAAAGTTCCCTTATAGCCTCTGCTCCCATTCCTGCTTTAAATGAACCTTCTCCATACTTTTCTATTGCTTCTCTATATTCCTTTTCAGTTAAAAGTTGCTTTTTAACAAGCCCTGTTTGACCTGGGTCAATTACCACATATGATGCAAAGTAAAGCACCTTTTCTAGAGCTCTTGGAGACATATCAAGTATAAGCCCCATCCTTGAAGGAATTCCTTTAAAATACCAGATGTGAGATACTGGGGCAGCAAGCTCAATGTGCCCCATCCTCTCACGTCTTACCTTAGACTTAGTAACTTCAACACCACATCTATCACAAACTATACCTTTATACCTTACTCTTTTATATTTACCACAATGGCATTCCCAGTCTTTAACAGGTCCAAATATTCTCTCACAGAAAAGACCATCCTTTTCAGGTTTTAAAGTTCTGTAATTTATAGTTTCAGGCTTTTTTACTTCCCCCTTTGACCACTCTCTAATCTTTTCAGGAGAAGCAAGGCTAATTTGTATGGCGTCAAAATTATTTAATTCAAACAAGGGCACAGCCTCCCTTCATAAATTATTCTTCATCATCAAAACCCATATCTTCATCAAATAAACCTAAATCTTCTTCTATATAATCTTCCATTCCAAAATCCATATCATCTTCATTATACTCTTCACTATATTCTTCCTCAGTAGTTGTTGATGGCATTGCGACATCATCTCTTATTTCCATTGTAGCTTGCATTTCATCGTATTCTTCATCGTAATCAACATCTTCCTTAATAGTAACTTCTTGGTTATCTTCACCAAGAACTTTAACATCAAGACACAATGACTGAAGTTCTTTAATAAGAACTTTAAAGGATTCAGGAATTCCTGGTTCTGGTATATTTTCACCTTTAACTATTGCCTCATATGTCTTAACACGACCAACAACATCGTCGGACTTAACAGTTAATAGCTCTTGCAACATATGAGCCGCACCATATGCTTCTATAGCCCAAACTTCCATCTCACCAAATCTTTGACCACCAAATTGTGCCTTACCACCAAGAGGCTGTTGAGTAACAAGTGAGTATGGTCCTGTTGAACGAGCATGTATCTTATCATCAACAAGATGGGCAAGTTTTAACATATACATATATCCTACTGTTACTCTATTTTCAAAAGGTTCTCCTGTTCTACCATCATAAAGTATTGTCTTTCCATCTGGGTCGTATCCTGCTTGAATTAGGCATTCTCTTATATCCTTCTCTGTTGCACCATCAAATACAGGAGTTGCAACATACCATCCAAGTTTCTTTGCAGCTCTTCCAAGGTGAACTTCAAGAACCTGACCTATGTTCATACGTGATGGAACTCCAAGAGGATTTAGAACTATTTGTAGTGGCGTTCCATCTGGCAAATATGGCATATCTTCAATTGGAAGAACCCTTGATATAACACCCTTATTTCCATGACGTCCTGCCATCTTGTCACCAACGGATATCTTTCTCTTTTGAGCTATATAAACTCTTACGAGTTCATTAACTCCTGGTGGGAGCTCATCTCCATTTTCTCTTGTAAATATCTTAACATCAACAACAATACCAGATTCTCCATGTGGAAGCCTTAAAGATGTATCTCTAACTTCCCTTGCTTTTTCACCAAATATAGCTCTTAAAAGCCTTTCTTCTGCAGTAAGCTCTGTTTCTCCTTTTGGAGTTACTTTACCAACTAGTATATCCCCTGCTCTAACTTCAGCACCTATTCTTATTATTCCTCTTTCATCAAGGTCTTTTAAAGCGTCTTCACCAACATTTGGTATATCCCTTGTAATTTCTTCTGGTCCAAGCTTCGTATCTCTTGCTTCACATTCATATTCTTCTATGTGTATTGATGTAAACACATCATTCATAACAAGTTCTTCTGAAATCAATATAGCGTCCTCGTAGTTATATCCTTCCCAAGTCATAAATCCTATTAGTATGTTCTTTCCAAGTGCTATTTCACCTTGATCAATTGATGGTCCATCAGCAATTATATCTCCTGCTTTTACTCTATCACCTTCATTTACTATAGGCCTTTGATTTATACATGTTCCTTGGTTAGAACGTTTAAATTTTAATAATTTATATGTCTCAATCTTTCCATCCTCATCTCTCTTTATTTGAATATAATCAGCAGTTACCTTAACAACAGTTCCATCTGATTTCGCAAGAGGAATAACCCCTGAGTCCTTTGCTGCCTTATGTTCTATACCCGTTCCTACAATAGGTGCTTCAGTCTTTATAAGTGGAACAGCCTGACGCTGCATGTTAGAACCCATAAGGGCTCTGTTTGCGTCGTCGTTTTCAAGGAACGGAATCATAGCAGTTGCAACCGATACAATTTGCTTTGGTGAAACATCCATAAGGTCAACTTCATGGGGTGATACAACAACTATATCCTTCTTAGCTCTTGCTGTAACCCTTTTATCTATGAATCTTCCTTCCTCATCAAGAGGTTCGTTTGCCTGAGCTATTATATATTGGTCTTCTTCATCTGCTGTAAGATATACAACTTGATCCGTAACTCTTCCTTCCTTTTTATCAACCACTCTATAAGGAGCTTCTATAAAACCATATTCATTAACCCTTGCATAAGTAGCAAGTGAGTTTATAAGACCTATGTTTGGTCCTTCTGGAGTTTCTATAGGACACATTCTTCCGTAGTGTGAATGGTGAACGTCTCTAACTTCAAATCCTGCTCTTTCTCTTGAAAGACCACCAGGACCTAACGCAGAAAGACGCCTTTTATGAGTAAGCTCTGAAAGCGGATTAGTTTGGTCCATAAATTGTGAAAGCTGTGATGAACCAAAGAATTCCTTAATAGCAGCAACAACTGGTCTTGTATTTATAAGTTGCTGTGGCGTTGCTGATTCAAGGTCCTGAATAGTCATTCTTTCCTTTATAACTCTTTCCATTCTGGAAAGACCTATTCTAAATTGATTTTGTAAAAGCTCTCCAACTGACCTTACCCTTCTATTTCCAAGGTGGTCTATATCATCAACATAACCTATTCCATAAGATAAATTTAAGCAGTAATTTATAGTAGCAAATATATCATCTTTTATAATATGTTTTGGAATAAGTTGATTCATTCTCTGCCTTATGGCATCTTTTATATCATCCTCGTTGTCAAATTCGTCAAGTATTTCTTTTAATGTTGGGAAGTGAACAAGTTCCTTTATATTTAAATCGCTTAAATCATAAGGCAATCCTAATTTTGTTATATCTACAAAATTATTTCCTATAACTCTTACTGGTTTTCCATCAATCAAAACTTCAACTACGTTTACACCGCTATGCTGAATTAATTGAGCTTTTTCCCTATCTATTTTTTGTCCTTCTTCTATTAAAATTTCACCAGTAAGAGGATGAGCAATAGTATGAGCAGCTATTTGATTTACAATTCTATTTGCTAAAGATAGCTTTTTATTAAACTTATATCTACCAACCTTTGACAAATCATATCTCTTTGGATCAAAGAATAATCCCTCTAAAAGAGCCTTAGCACTTTCAACTGTAGGTGGTTCACCTGGTCTTAATCTTTTATATATTTCTAAAAGGGCATCCTCTTTTGTCTTTGTGCTATCCTTTTCAATTGTAGCCCTTATATGTTCATCTTCGCCAAAAAGGTGTATTATTTCATGATCTGATCCAACTTCCATTAAAGCTCTTATAAAAACAGTTAAAGGCAATTTTCTCGTTCTATCCAATCTTACATATAAAACATCGTTAGAGTCAGTTTCATACTCAATCCACGCACCTCTATTTGGGATAACCGTAGATGAGTAGAGCTTTTTGCCGGATCTGTCTATAGTTTCAGCATAGTAAACCCCTGGAGATCTTACGAGCTGGCTTACTATAACCCTTTCTGCTCCATTTATAACAAACGTTCCTTGTTCAGTCATTAATGGGAAATCTCCCATATAAACTTCCTGTTCTTTAACTTCTCCCGTTTCCTTATTTACCAATCTAACCTTTACCTTTAACGGAGCTGCATATGTAGCATCTCTTTCTTTGCACTCTTCAACGGTATACTTTATATTATCATAATCTAATCTATAATCTATAAACTCAAGAATTAGATTCCCTGTGTAGTCAGTTATAGGATTTACGTCTTCAAAAACCTCTTTTAGACCTTCTTCGAGAAACCACTTGTAAGAATTGAGCTGAACTTCAATAAGAAGCGGCATATCGATTACTTCTTTGATTTTGCCAAAGCTCATTCGGGTTCTTCTTCCCACTTTTATAGGATGCACCATTAAATCTCACCCCTTGCTTAAGATAAATGCAGCACCTTAAAACTCCATTTTAATAGTTTTAACTATTAGCCTTCAAATTATACAATATATTCCTTTAAAAAAACAATAAAATCCCATTATTCATGCATTTTATTATACTATCACAATAAATTCAAGCTGTCAAGAAAATATTCAAAAAATGCAAAGCGCTGGCTTAAGCCAGCGCTTTTTAAAAACTAAATTACTTAATTTCAACAGTTGCTCCAACTTCAGCAAGCTTTGCTTTGATTTGTTCTGCTTCTTCCTTGCTTACGCCTTCTTTTAATGTCTTTGGAGCACCATCTACAAGTTCCTTTGCTTCCTTTAATCCAAGACCTGTTATTTCTCTTACAACCTTGATAACTTTTACCTTTTCTGAACCAGCATTTGCAAGTATTACATCAAATTCAGTCTTTTCTTCAGCTGCTGGAGCTGCTGCACCTGCTACTGCACCAGCTACTGCAACTGGAGCTGCAGCGCTTACACCAAACTTTTCTTCACATGCTTTTACTAATTCATTTAATTCAAGAACAGTCATATTTTCTATAGCTTGAATGATTTCTTGTATTGTCATTTACAAACACCTCCATTAAAATTTTTATTAATTATGCATTAGCTTCTTCTTTTTGTTTTCTAATAGCATCAAGCACATAAACAAACTTCGCAACTGGAGACTTGATGCTTCCAAGGAATTTTGCAAGAAGAACTTCTTTTGGTGGAATCTTTGAAAGTTCTTTAACTTTAGCAGTATCAAATAATTGTCCTTGAACAATACCTGCTTTTAGCTCAATAGCCTTATGATCTTCAGCAAATTGAGCAAGTATTCTTGCTGGTGCTGTTGGATCATCATAGCTGATTGCAAGAGCAACTGGACCTTCAAGGTAGCTTTCTATTGCATCAAAGCCAACTTCTTTTGCTGCTCTTAATGTCAATGTGTTCTTAACTACCTTGTATTCAACGCCAGCTTCTCTCATCTTTTTACGAAGCTCAGTGTCTTCTGCAACAGTTAATCCTTTATATGATGTTAAAATTATAGCTTGTGCCTTTTTAAACTTTTCAACAAGCTCTCTTACTTTTGCTTCCTTGATTTCTCTGTTGCCCACTTTGTGCACCTCCTTGCCCTTTATTCATGAGGCCTTCTACAAATATAAAAGGCCTCTCCGTAGACATAGAGAGGCCTAAATATCCTATCTAAAACCTCGGTAGGTTGGGATACCCCGTTACGCCTTTCGGCACCTACTGTCTACGGTTTGTTTCCTTATTCAATTTACAACGTTTATATTATAACATCATATAATAACGTTGTCAATATTATTCAAGAACTTTTAAAGGATTTATCTTAATTCCAGGTCCCATTGTGCTTGAAACAACAACACTCTTTATATATTGTCCCTTGGCTGCAGCTGGTTTTGCCTTTATTATAGCTTCCATTAATGTATGGAAGTTTTCAACTAGCTTTTCTGGACCAAAGGACTTCTTTCCAATTGGAACGTGAATTATACCTGTCTTATCAACTCTGTATTCAACCTTACCAGCCTTTATTTCTGCTATTGCCTTAGCAACATCAAATGTAACTGTTCCTGATTTTGGGTTTGGCATTAATCCTCTTGGACCAAGAATCTTACCTAATCTACCAACAACTCCCATCATGTCTGGAGTTGCAACTACAACATCATAATCAAACCAGTTTTCTCTTTGAATCTTATCAACAAGTTCTTCAGCACCTACATAATCTGCACCTGCTGCTTCTGCTTCCTTTGCTTTTTCTCCCTTTGCAAATACAAGTACTTTAACCTTTTTACCTGTTCCATGTGGAAGAACTACAGCACCTCTAACTTGTTGATCAGCATGTCTTGGGTCAACCCCAAGTCTTACGTGAGCTTCTATAGTTTCATCAAAATTAGCCTTTGCCGTTTGAACAGCAAGCTCCATTGCTTCTTTTGGTGTATAAAGAGTACTTCTGTCAACTAGCTTTGCTGCTTCTAAGTATTTCTTTCCTCTTTTCATCTTTATCCCTCCTCGTGGTATTAACGGTTTTTACCTCCCACGCCGTAGCGTGAATTATTCTACAACTTCTATACCCATGCTTCTAGCTGTTCCTTTAATCATGCTTATAGCAGCTTCTAATGATGCAGCATTTAAGTCTGGCATCTTAAGTTCTGCTATTTCTCTTACTTGATCAATTGTTACTTTTCCAACCTTTTGCTTGTTTGGAACTGGTGAACCGCTTTCAATTCCAGCAGCCTTCTTTAATAGAACTGAAGCTGGTGGTGTCTTTAATACGAAGCTAAATGATCTATCCGCATAAATTGTGCAAACAACAGGTATTATAAGACCTGCTTGTTTTTCAGTTTTTGCATTAAATTCTTTACAGAATTGCATAATGTTTATACCATATGGACCAAAAGCTGGACCAACTGGTGGAGCTGGTGTAGCTTTTCCTGCTGGCAATTGAAGCTTAACAATACCTACTACCTTCTTTGCCATATTTTAGCACCTCCTTAAATTGAACATTATAATATTTTTTCAACCTGGTTGAAATCAAGTTCGACAGGGGTCTCCCTTCCGAACATGTTAACCAGAGCTTTAATCTTTCTCTTTTCTTTGTTAATTTCTTGAATTTGAGCTACAAAACCTACTAGCGGACCTTTTACGATCTTTACATTTTCGCCAACTTCAATATCAATATCCACAACTGGCTCCACTATTCCCATAGCCTCAACTTCCTCATCAGTCAAAGGAACAGGCTTTGATCCAGGTCCGACAAAACCTGTAACACCTCTTGTATTTCTTACCACATACCATGATTCATCTGTCATAATCATTTTAACTAAAACATATCCTGGATACTTCTTTCTTTGAACAATCTTAGTTACTCCATTTTTTTCTTCAACAACCTCTTCCATAGGAATCTGAATATCTAAAATAAGGTTGTGAAGATTTCTATTCTCTATTGTTTTTTCTAAGTTTGCTTTTACTTTATTCTCATATCCAGAATATGTGTGAATAACATACCATTTTGCTTTGTCCGCCATAGTTTAAGGGACCTGAGGGTCCCTCCCTCCTTTATCTTATATATTCTAATATTTTCTTAAGCACAAATCCAAAAACTGAATCCATAATCCAAATTAACACAGTAAATATAGAAAGCGTGGCTAAAACAATGCCTGTAGTATTTACTATCTCTCTTCTTTCAGGCCAAGTAATCTTTTTAAATTCGGCTTTTAACTCTTTAAAATATTTTAATAATTTATTTTCTGCCATTTTATCAACTTTAACCCCTGCAGACATAAAAAATTCACATCCTTATTAACATAAAAGAATTACTTTGTTTCCTTATGAATTGTGTGTTTTCTGCAAAATCTGCAGTATTTTCTAAGTTCTAATCTGTCTGGGTCATTTTTCTTATTCTTTGTTGTATGATAATTTCTTTGTTTGCATTCTTGGCACGCTAGTGTAATTTTAACCCTCATTCCTTACACCTCCTAATCTTAGCGAAATGCCACAGCTTAATTGCACACTTCTTTTTTACATTATCATAAATGTATTTTAATGTCAATATAATTACAAATAAAAGCGGAAGTCGCCATCGAAAGGGTGACTTCCGACCTTCGACCTCCGACTAATAATTATTCAATAATCTTAGAAACAACGCCAGCGCCTACTGTTCTTCCACCTTCTCTTATAGCAAATCTTAATCCTTCTTCCATTGCTATTGGTGTTATAAGTTCTACTTCCATTGTTACGTGGTCGCCTGGCATGCACATTTCTACGCCTTCTGGTAACTTAATTGTTCCTGTAACGTCTGTTGTTCTGAAGTAGAATTGTGGTCTGTATCCGTTGAAGAATGGAGTATGTCTTCCTCCTTCTTCCTTCTTTAATACGTATACCTGTCCTTCAAATTTCTTGTGTGGGTTTACTGTTCCTGGCTTCGCAAGAACTTGACCTCTTTCTATTTCATCTCTGTTAATTCCTCTTAATAATGCTCCTATGTTGTCTCCTGCTTCTGCTACATCAAGAACCTTTCTGAACATTTCTACTCCTGTTACTACTGTCTTCTTCTTTTCATCTGTTAATCCTACTATCTCTACTTCGTCTCCTACCTTTAATGTTCCTCTTTCTACTCTTCCTGTCGCAACTGTTCCTCTTCCTGTTATTGTAAATACGTCTTCTACTGGCATTAAGAATGGCTTATCCTTATCTCTTTCTGGTGTTGGAATGTAGCTGTCTACTGTATCCATAAGTTCAAGTATCTTTCCGCACCATTGACAATCTCTGCTTCCGCATCCACATTCAAGTGCCTTTAATGCTGATCCTACTACTATTGGTGTGTCATCTCCTGGGAATTCATATTGATTTAATAAGTCTCTTATTTCCATTTCTACAAGATCTATAAGCTCTGGATCGTCTACCATGTCTGCCTTGTTTAAGAATACTACAATGTATGGAACTCCTACCTGTCTTGCAAGTAGTATGTGCTCTCTTGTTTGTGGCATTGGACCATCTGCTGCACTAACTACTAGTATAGCTCCGTCCATTTGTGCTGCCCCTGTTATCATGTTCTTTACGTAGTCTGCGTGTCCTGGACAGTCTACGTGTGCATAGTGTCTTGCTTCTGTTTCATACTCTACGTGTGCTGTGTTGATTGTTATTCCTCTTTCCTTTTCTTCTGGTGCCTTATCTATTTCGTCGTATCTTGTTGCTTGTGCTCTTCCATACTTTGATAATACAAATGTTATCGCTGCTGTTAATGTTGTCTTACCATGGTCTACGTGTCCTATCGTTCCTATGTTTACGTGTGGCTTGGTTCTCTCAAAATGCGCCTTTGCCATTTTTTCAATCCTCCTTTTCCTTTGTTGTAGCTTAATTAACGGCTATTCACCGTTGAAAACTTATCCTGGTGTATCACAATACCCTGGAGCCCATGATCGGGATCGAACCGACGACCTCCACCTTACCAAGGTGACGCTCTGCCAACTGAGCTACATGGGCAAAGAAGGGTATGTAAATACTACCGATTATTTATTTTACACTGAATAAAAAAATATGTCAACAATTAAATTATTACTCATCCTTTTCCTTAAGGAGTTTTTCTAATTTTCTTTTTACCCTTTGAAGAGCATTATCTATTGATTTTGCATGCCTGTCCAAATCACAGGCAATTTCTTGATAAGACTTTCCGCTTAAGTAACTTTTTAAAACCTCAATTTCAAGATCACTTAGAATTTCTTTCATCTTCTTTTCTATTTTTTTTCTTTCTTCTTTGCTAATTATAACTTCCTCAGGATCTGAAATATGTAAAGTTGAGACTATATCTATTAAGGTCCTTTCCGACTCCTCTTCAAACATAGGCTTGTTTAAAGAAATATAACAATTTAAAGGAACATGCTTTTGCCTTGTGGCAGCTTTTATTGCTGTTATTATCTGCCTTGTAATACAAAGCTCTGCAAAAGCTCTAAAGGAAGATAATTTATCATTTTTAAAATCCCTAATTGCTTTAAAAAGCCCTATCATACCTTCTTGAAATATATCTTCTTTGTCAGCACCTACAAGGAAATATGATTTTGTTTTGGATTTCACATAATTGATATATTTGTTTATAAGATACTCCTCAGCAAACTTATTCCCTTCCTGAGCTAGGGCTACTATTTCTTCATCCATCATGTTATCAAAATCGTAGTTATAAGATGCCCCCCTTAACGTTTGCAATATTATCCCCCCAGCGCTTTTTCTTCTGCGTTAACTAAATTATATTCTACAAAATAAGTAAAGTCAATGAATTTCAAAGATTTCGACGCATCTTTTCAAGTTTTTCCAAAATATCTCTAGAAATAAAATCCTCTAATGTTGTTTTTTGTTGGCTGTATGATGTTTTTGCCTTTTCCCTTATACCTTTTTTTATACTTTCAATTTCAAGCAAAAATTCCCTAGGGGTTATTCTAATTCCTCCCATTTGAAGAGCTATCCTTTGTTCAAGGTAATCTGAAGTCACAACAGCAACCGTTCCCATTTTTATAAGGTTTGGAACAGTTCTTTCTATAAAGCAATCGGCTGTTTCACCTTCTTTTGTGTATATAACATTTATTTTTCCAACCCTCTCATGTTTTTCAACGCTACCTGAAACAAGGTGGGCATCAAAAACAACATAAATGCTGCAATCTTTAAAAACAGCATATTCCTGCAGCATTTCCACAAGTTTATCCCTAGCATCTTCAAGGCTTTCCTCTTTAAGTTTTTTTAAAAAATCCCATTGGTTTATAACATTATATCCGTCAACTAATATATTTACTATCCTACTCACCTTTTATGCCCCTTTGTTTTTTAACTTCATACATTATAATTCCTGCTGCAACAGAAGCATTTAATGAATTTATTTGCCCATACATAGGAATCTTAATTATAAAATCACAATTTTCCTTAACAAGCTTTGAAACTCCTTTTCCTTCACTTCCAATAACCAAAGCTAAAGGCCCTCTTAAGTCTTTACTATAACAAATTTCTCCATCCATATCTAGAGCAGCAACCCATACTCCCTTTTCTTTAAGCTCTCTTATGGTTTGATTTATATTAGTTACCTTTGCTACTCTTGTGTATTCAATTGCTCCTGCTGAAGCCTTGGCAACCGTTGCAGTAACTAACGCACTTCTTCGCTTTGGAATTATAACTCCATGGGCACCAAATATATTTGCTGATCTTATTATAGACCCTAAATTATGTGGGTCCTCAATTTCGTCTAAAATTATTATAAAAGGATCTTCGCCCTTTTTGTTTGCCTCTTCAAGTATGTCCTCAACTTCAAAATATCTGTATTCACTCACTATGGCAATAACGCCTTGATGAGCTCGTGTAATTGACATATCGTCAAGTCTTCTTCTATCAACTTCATTTACAACAATTCCTCTTTCTTTGGCCATTGAAATTATCATTTTTATGGACCCTTCAACATCGCCTTTAGAAACATACAGTTTTTCTATAGTTCTTCCTGATTTTAAAGCTTCAATTACAGGATTTCTACCTTCTATTATATTTTCCCTTTCATCCTGAACTTTTCTTTCATTTTTTTTCAATTCAATCACCTCTATTAGTATTATTTTCAAAAAATCTTTTTTCATGATCAATAAGCCACTTTTTCCTCCAAAGCCCTCCTGCATACCCGGTTAAACTTTCGTCAGAACCTACAACCCTATGGCAAGGAACTATAATGGCAATTTTATTTTTACTGTTTGCTAATCCAACAGCCCTTACAGCCTTTTCATTACCTATTCGTCTTGCTTGTTCTTTATAAGTTATTGTTTCTCCAAAGGGAATTTTTAAAAGTTCCTTCCAAGCCTTAAGTTGAAAATCCGTTCCCTTTAAATTTATATCCACCGTAAAATTTTTTCTTTTTCCTTTAAAATATTCATCAAGTTCAATAATACACTTTTTTAAAACTTCACAAATGTTTTCATCATCTTCTTTTTTCTCAATAAAATCCAGTGAAACTATAGCTTCATTCTCTGCCTTTATCTCAATCAAACCAATAGGAGATTCATAATAAGCTTTATATATCATAATAATCCCTCGTTTAAGTATTTTTCTCTAACTTGGTTTATTTTTCCACAGCTCATCTTCCCTTCAGGGCATTTTCCAGTTAAGCATGGTGGTCCTGCAAATTTAAAAATAGTAGGAGCTATCTTCTTGACAAGCTTTAGCATCTCATCGGCAAGATTATGTATTTCCCACTGTGCCCTATTACAGCATCTGTGTTTAAAGAAGTTTAGAAGGCTTCTTGCATTCATTGTAACTACAATCTTAGTTTCACAAGCATTTGGAAAAACATATCTTGCATCCTCTATTGCCATTTTTTCTGCAAGTTTTCTAGCTTCCTTTTCTTCCTTACCCTCTAAAATTAGTCTTTCAAAATTTTTCTTTGTAAGTATTTCAACAAGCATATTATAGTTTCTTTGATCTTCTTCCATAGCCTTTATAAAAATTTCTCTTGCCTTTTCATCCTCTTCAATAGAGGGTGGAATTATATAATCAAACTGATCAAGTTTTACATATCTTTGACTTTGTTGAGAATAACTTGCAATTCTGTGTCTTACAAGCTGATGAGTAAGGGAGCGGGATACCCCTTCTATTGCAAAAGTAAAGCTTATATGTTCAATGGGAGATTCATGCCCTAAATCTAAAAGCATGTTTAAAAATCTTTCAACGTTTTCTTTATCTAAATTCTTTTGAATTTCACTAATTCCAACCCTACTATAGCAAAGCTTTGCTGCAGAAGCTACTAATTTTTCCGGATCTGGTGTGTAGGATATAAGTTCTACTTTTAGCTTCATATAAATCACCTCATAACTAAATCAATATTTTCAAATATTATTTTAAAAAGCTCATCTATTCTTTCTACTCTTTTATTTAAATACAGATATCCAAACAAAGCCTCAAGAGCTGTAGCTCTTCTATAATCTAAAACATTTGCATTTTTAGGAACACTATAACTTTTAGCATTTCTTCCTCTTCTTACAATTTCAACTTCTTCTTCTGTAAGATAAGGAAGTATAACCTCTAAAAATTTTGACTGATTGCTAGCTTTAACAAACTTTACCGATTCAACATGAATATTGTGAGGCGTTCTAATTCCTTCTGAAACAAGATAAGTTCTTATGTACATCTCATACACCACATCTCCAACATAAGCCCAAATTAAAGGATTTAAAAGTTTTACATTTTTCTCTTGTCTATCTATAAGTTCTTGTAAAAATCTAAAGTCCATCCTCCCAACCTTCCTAAATAAAATTTTAACCTTATTATATCACTCAAATAAAAAAGCAAACAACCTATTCTGTGAAAACTTTTTTAAATTTTAAATTAAATAGCCTAAAGCAAAAGCTTTAAGCTACTCTACAACAACTGCTGTTCCTGATGCCGTTACCATAAGCATACTACCATTTTGCCCTAAAACTTCATAATCTATATCTATTCCAACCACGGCATTTGCCCCTAAAGAAGCTGCCCTTTCTTTTAGTTCTTCTAAGGCTTTATATCTTGCATACATAAGTTCTTCTTCATAAGTTTTAGATCTTCCTCCAAATAAATCTGAAAGATTTGCCATAAAATCCTTTATAAAATTTACTCCACTTATAACCTCTCCAAATACAATTCCTTTGTATTCTATAATCTTTTTTCCTTCAATATTAGGAGTTGTTGTTAAAATCATAATATACCTCCTTAAAGCTTTATTTTATGATATTCTTGAGAATAGATATCAATATAAAGTACTTCTTTTCTTAAAACCTCTCCCCTATTTAACAAAACCTTAAGAACTTCACTAACTTGAATTGATGCAACTAAAGCAGGAGTAAAAGAAGGATTTCCAAGTTCTTTCTCAATTCCTTTTTTAACTTTTTGTTTATATAAAACATCAAGTGTTCTATCTCCTGGAAAAATGGTTGTAACCTGCCCAAACCACCCTCCAATAGCTCCATGAACAAGAGGAATATTTAACTTTTCACAAATATCTTGCAAAACAAACCTTGTTTCTATATTATCAAGGGCATCTACTGCCAAATCATGCCCTTTTAAGATCCTTTCTCCATTTTCTATGTCAAATTTTTCAACAACAGGATTTATAAAAACATCCGGATTTACAAGTTTCATCCTTTCTTTTGCTTCCATAGCTTTATATTTTCCAATAACATTAACATTAGATAAAATCTGCCTATTTAGATTGGTTTCCTCAAAAACATCCATATCAACAGCAGTTATATACCCTATTCCAAGCCTTCCTAGCATTTCTATAACATATCCCCCTAAACCTCCACAACCAACAACGCAAACCTTAAAATTTCTTAACCTTTCATTCTCCTCCCTTGAAAGCATATTCATGTTTCTGTCATATCTTCCCATAAACCTTAACCTCCTCCAACAGGTGGAAAAATAGATACCACATCTCCATCCTTTAATTTATCATTAATTTTTCCATCAATTCCATTTATTAAATATATTGCTACATCATCTTCTTTAATGTCAAGCATATCAATAATATATTTTCCTGTTATACCATCAAAATAATCAAAAACAACCTCCTTTTGTCTTCCTTCTCTTAAGGTGGCAAACAATTTGACTTTTATCAAGCTATCCCTCCTATTCTTATTACCTTCAAAAGGACAATCTAAGCATGAAGTATATTAATACTAATCACCCTAAAGGAAAGTCCTTTAGGGTGATTAAATTTATTCTATATTAAGTTTTATTAAAGTTTCTTTCTTAGGATAACCCTTTTCATCCCATCCTCTAACTTCATAATATTTAGGTAAAAGATCACTTAATTTATGAACATGTCCCTTTGAAGGGCCTTCAGGAATAGGTTCTTGTAAGAGCCTCTTTGGAAGTTTATCTTCCTTAGGATCTATTCCTGCTTTTAAGTTAAAAATTCTTTCTAAATTCCAAATTCTCTCACCTGCTTCAAGAATAGTCTCTTGATTAAAATCAAAACCGCAGACAGCATTATAAAGTTCTATATAATCCTTGGCTGAAAGCGCAAAGGAGGTAAAAAGACAAAGTCCTAAAGAATCTATTACAGCAGTCAAGTCTTGGAATATCTTTACCCATTCTGCCTTCCCTTCCAGTGAAAATCTATCTAATTTTTGTGGAGCTCCTAATATTTCAGGAGAAATCATATAGCCCCTTACATGACAACCTCCTCTGTTTGAAGTTGCATATTCAAGGCCATGTCCTTGAACCCCTCTTGGATCATAAGCTGGAAGTTCCTGCTTTTTCACTGTCATTGATAATTCGACTGCACCGTATTTTTGACACAATCTATAAGATCCCTCTGCCATATTATCTCCAAAGCCCTCTCTTAGTCCTATTTTCTTTGTCCATCCAATAATAGCATCACTATCTCCAAATCTTAATGATAAGCCATCCTCTTTTATATCTTCATCTTTAATATATCCCTTTTCATAAAGCTCCATAGCAGCTGCAATAGTAGCTCCCGTCGATATAGTATCAAGTCCATATTCATTACATAAATAGTTTGCTTTAGCAACGGCGTCTATATCATAAACATTGCAATCTGCTCCAAAAGCCCAAAGAGTTTCATATTCAGGTCCTCCAACTTCTCTTCCATCCTTTAATCTTACCCATCTTCCACAAGCAATAGGACATCTATAGCAAGGATTTTTTCTTACTAAAATGTCCTTCGCCATAGTTTCTCCACTTATTTTATCTGCATATTCTGTATAAGACTTTTGGAAGTTAGCAACAGGGAAAATGCCATTTTCATTTATGATATTAACAAGAACTGCTGTCCCATAAGTTGGAAGTCCTTGACCTGTAATACCATTTTCACGAAGCATCTTTATCTTGTTTGAAACGACATCTTTCACCCTTTCTTCATCATAAAACTGAACTTTATTTGAACCTTTAACTACTATTGCTTTTACATTCTTAGATCCAATAACCGCTCCAACCCCTGAGCGTCCTGCCGCTCTATCATAATCATTTATAACAGCTGCTATTTTAACTAACCTTTCTCCAGCAGGTCCTATACAAAGAACCTTAGCTTTTTCCCCATGGATATTTTTTAAAAAATCCGTTGTTTCAGAAACTAATTTTCCCCATAAATTACCTGCATCTTTTATTTCAACTTTATCATCATCTATTAATATATAAACAGGTCTATCAGATTTTCCTTCAAGAATAATCATATCATAACCAGCCAACTTTAACTCTGCTCCAAAATATCCACCAGAATTAGAAGATGCTATTGTCCCCGTTAAAGGTGATTTTGTAACCACCATATATCTTCCGCTAGCTGGAGCTGAAGTTCCTGTTAAAGGTCCTGTTGCTATTATAACTTTATTTTCTTTACTAAATGGTTCAACCTTTGGATCAACTTCATCATAAAAAATTTTTGTAGCTAACCCCCTTCCTCCTATATATTTTTTAGCAAGCTCTAAATTCAAATCTTCAACTCTAAACCTTCTGTTAGTCAAATCAACTCTTAAAATTTTACCTGCATAGCCAAACACCATAACCCCCCCTTTTTATATACAACATATTGCAAACCGCAATATGTTATAATATTTATTATAATACAAAATATAATCATTTAATAGTTAACTTTTTGAAAATTCTAAATTTATAAAATAAATGGGATACATATGTATCCCTATAAAATTTCTATCTCATCTCCTGGTCTTGCAATTCCTCCCTTTATAACTTTAGCAAAAATTCCTTCTCTTGGCATTATACAATCTCCTGTAATCTTCTTTATTTCACAGGCATCGTGGCATTTTTTCCCTATTTGTGATATTTCAAGGACAACCTCTTTCCCAATCTTAAGCTTTGTTCCAACAGGTAGGGTATGAAGTTCAATTCCTTCTGTTGTTATGTTTTCAGCAAATTTTCCTGCAACTAAATCCCAAATACCCATCTTTTTCATTTTATCTATACTCTCCTGAGCAAGAAGACTTACTTGCCTGTGCCAATTTCCTGCATGGGCATCCCCTTCAAGTCCATAGTTTTCTTTAAAATACCCCACTTCAACAGGTTTTTTTATTGTTCCTTTTTTCTCACTTATGTTTATAGAAACAACCTTTGCCATATTTAAACCTCCCTTTCATATAAACCTGATTTTCCACCGCTTTTTCTAATAAGCATTATGTCTGATATTACCATATCCTTATCTATTGCCTTACACATATCATAAATAGTTAAAGCAGCAAGAGATACAGCAGTTAATGCCTCCATTTCAACTCCTGTTTGACCTATCGTTTTTACAGTAGCCTTAATATCAATTTTAGAATTCTCAAAATCTAAATTAAAGCTTATATCACATCCTGTTGTCATTATTGGATGACACATGGGAATTAAATCAGATGTTTTTTTTGCAGCCATTATTCCAGCAACCTGAGCAACTGCTAAAACATCTCCTTTTTTTATAGTTCCTTCATGAATCCTTTTTAAAGTTTCCAATTTCATGTATATGCTTCCTATTGCAACTGCTTCTCTTTTTGTAGGTTCCTTTTCGCTTATATCCACCATCCTTGCCCTTCCCTCTTGGTTTATATGAGTAAAATCCATCTCCTACCCCCCTATTTGAAACATCATCTTTTGACTTTGGCTAATTTCTTTTTCTAAATTATGCTCTAAAGGCTTATTAAAAATAGCATCCTTAAGAAAAAATCTTAGTTTAACTTCATCCTTTAAGAAATTTTTTAAATCTATTTCTTCCTTTGAATGAAGACAAGGCTTTATTGTGCCTAAAGCTGTAAGCCTTATTTTATTACAATTTTTACAAAACTTACATGTTAAAGGAGATATAAAACCTATAGAACCTTTTGCATTTTTCCTCTTAAAGACCCTTGCTGTGCTATTAGGTCCTACTTTGCATTCAGTTAATCCTCCTATGCTTTTTATAAGTTCATCAGAGGATATATATCCATCTTTAAACTTCTCCGCCTCTCCTATCGGCATAATCTCAATAAACCTAACATGAAGAGGATATTCATCAGCAAGCTTTACAAAGTCAAATATTTCATCATCATTAATACCTTTTATAACTACTGTGTTTATCTTTACAGGTTCAAAACCTATTCTTAAACTCTTTTCTATAGCCTTAAATACATTATCTATATTCCCAATTCGTGTTATTTTCTTAAACTTGTCCTTTTTCAATGTATCAAGACTTATGTTAACCCTTTTTAAACCTGCTTTTTTTAAAGTATCCGCCATTTCATAAAGCATTATTCCATTGGTAGTCATTGCTATGTCATCTATTTCTTTTATTTTTGATGTTTCATATATTATACTTTCTATTCCTTTCCTTACTAGAGGTTCTCCCCCTGTAAACCTTACCTTTCTAATTCCAAACTCAGCCGATATTTTTATTATCCTAATAATATCTTCATTTCTTAATATTTCATCATGTTCTCTTTTTAATATTCCTTCTTCAGGCATACAATATATGCATCTTAAATTACACCTATCCGTCACAGAAACCCTTAAATAATTTATGTTTCTACCATATTTATCCTTCATATTCATTCCCCTATTCGATAATTATTTTGCCTAGATCTTTGTAATCATATCCTCCTAATTTATCCAATTCCATTTTAAACTCTTTGGAAGTTATAACATCTATAAATTGCTTTATACCTTCAAGCTCAAGGTATTCTAAAGGAATAGCTATATCATACTCCTCCATTGCAACTGGAATAAAATCAAGCCCCATTATCATAGCTGCTGAATAAACTCCAAGCCCACAATCTGCATTGTTTTTAGCAACCTGAGCCGCAACAGATATATGAGTATAATCTTCTCTATCATAACCTATTATTTCCCTTGGATTTATACCTAATTTCTTAAGCTCATAATCTAATAGTATCCTTGTTCCTGATCCTTTTTGTCTGTTTACAAATCTTGCCCCTTTTTTAACTATATCCTCAAGGGAATTTATATTTAAAGGATTTCCCTTTTTAACCATAAGCCCCTGAATTCTCTTTACAAATTTTATCAATGCAATTTTTCTATTAGGAATATATCTTTTAATATATGGCCTGTTATATTCTCCGCTTTGTAAATCAAGAAGATGAAGAGTAGCAAAATGAGTTTCTCTATCCTTTAAAGCCAAAATCCCTCCCATGCTTCCAACATGGGCTGAAGATAATGTAAATTTTCCTTTTTTAGATAAAAGATCTGAAGCAATATCAAGAATTACATCATGGCTTCCTATACAAAGAATAGTATTTTTTATTTCATCTTCGCTTTTTAATATGTTTATATTAACTTTACTCCCCTTCTCATATCCTTCCAATTCTTCAGGAACTTCTAAAACACCATCTGCCTTTACAAGACTCATCGTAGCTCCTGCTCCTCTTTCAATTGGAGCTGCAATATATTTATCTTCTATAAAACCAAGTTTAACCCTGACAAACTCAAGGTATTTACTTGATGAAGTTACCCTTTTTGAAAGATAAGCTTGTATATATCTTTTATCCTTTACATCATACCCTTGAAGATATGCAACAACTTTCTTAACTATATTTTCCATTACAAAAAAGGCCGACACTGGAAATCCAGGAATACAAATTATAGGCTTTTGATTAACTTTTCCTAATATAACTGGTTTTCCAGGTTTTATAGCAACTCCATGGATATATACCTCTCCTAAAGTTTCTATAACTTTTCTTGAATAATCTTCTCTTCCTGCCGAAGAACCAGCATTTAAAAGTATTAAATCAAATTCCTTTGAAGCTTTGTCTACAACCTCTACTAATTTTTCAAAATCGTCCTTTACAATATCAAACCTTGTAGCATCTCCTCCATACTCATCTATTAAAGATACAAATACCCTTGAATTAAATTCTATTATATCACCAACCTTAAGCTCTGTTCCTGGTTCTACTATTTCCGTTCCTGTTGGAATTACTGCAACTTTAGGTTTTTTATAAACTTCAACTTCAAAAACTCCTCCTGCAATTAAAGCTCCTATATCAACAGGTCTTATTTTATGACTTTGAGGAAGTATAAGCTGACCTTCTACTATATCTTCTCCCATTTGTCTTATGTTTTGCCATGGAATTGCAGGTTTTATTATTTCAACCTCATCTTCAGAAACCTTTATCAAATCCTCAACCATTATCACAGCATCACATTCATCAGGAATAGGATCCCCTGTATCTACAGTCGTATAGTCAACTCCTTCTTTTAATCTTACAGGATTTTTTTCGCTTGCCGTAAATGTTTTTTTAGAATCAACCGCTATACCATCCACAGCAGAACTGTTATAAAATGGTGAAGATATTTTTGCAAAAATAGGTTTTGCCGTTATTCTACCTTTCGCCTCATAAGTTTTTATAACTTCAATTGGCATTTTTAAATCCTTTATCTTTTCAAAGTATATTTCAATAGCTTTATCTAAGCTTATATTAGAAAGATAAATATTCCTATCCATAACTACCTCCTAAAACTTATAAACTTTAACAGTTTGTCCTTCATAAACTCCTTCAAGTTCTTTTTCTATGTATATATAACCAAAGGATTTTGAAAAGCATGAAATAAGTCCTGATTTATAATAAGTAGGATATGCAAAAAGCTTCCCTTGTTCTTCTTTTATCCTAACAGGTAAAAACTCTGCTCTTCCTTGAGCCTTATGATAATTTACAGCCATTATGCATTCTATAGGATATTCTTCTCTTTCAAAACTCCTTATCTTATTAAAGTAAAAAGAAACAAAATTTTTAAATATAACCGCACAAGCTAAAGGATGACCTGGTAAACCAAAAACAAACTTTTCTCCTATCTTTCCTATAATAGTTGGTTTTCCAGGCTTTATTGAAATTCCATGAATAAATATATTTGAATCTTTAAAGGAATTTATAACTTTTATAGTTTCATCTTTATTGCCAACTGAACTTCCTCCCGACATTATAACAACATCACATTCATCAATGGCCTCTTTAAGCTTATTTTTTAACTTTTCATAATCATCGCTGACAATACCATATAATACAGGCTCCACACCTTCCTCAAGACACAATGAATATAAAAGGTAACTGTTTATATCCCTTACCTTCCCTAAAGTGATTTTTTCTTTAGGATCCACTATTTCATCTCCTGTTGAAATTATCCCTACCTTAATTTTCTTATAAACATCAACTTCTAAAATCCCAAGGCTTGATAATACCCCTATTTCATAAGGTCTTAATTTAGTTCCTTTTTTAATTATAAGCTCCCCTTTTTTTACATCTTCTCCAATTTCAACAATATTCTGAAGAGGAGCTACAGGTTTATTTATAAGGATAGTTCCATCATCTAGCTTTTCTGTATATTCTATCATGACAACAGCATCTGCTCCTTTTGGGAGCATTCCTCCTGTTGGAACGTACATACATTCTCCTTGAATTATATCCTTTGAAGGAACTTGACCAATTTTTACTTCTCCAACAAGATTTAAAATTGCTGGTAAACTTTCGCTTGCTCCAAAAGCATCCTGTGAAAAAATTGCATATCCATCAACGGTTGACCTTACAAAATCAGGAACATTTTCATTAGCATATATATCTTCTGCTATTATCCTTCCTAATGCATTTAAAATATTAACTTTTTCAACAGCTGCTTTAAAAGTTATATTTTTTTCAATTATATCTTTAGCCTCATTTATGGAAACAAGCTTAAAAAACTCCATATTAATCATCCTTTCTTGCACATTCTGAAGCCTCGCCTTTTAATATTTCAATACCATGTTTTAAAGCTGGTAAAACAACGCTTAAACTTTCACAAGCCCCCTTTGGGCTTCCAGGAAGATTTATAATAAGGGTTTTATTCCTAATTCCTGCAACTGCTCTAGATAACATAGCCTTTGGAGTAATTTCTAAAGATTTAGCCCTCATTGCTTCAGGAATTCCTGGAACCAATTTTTCAACAACAGCTAAAGTAGCCTCAGGTGTAACATCCCTTTTAGAAAAACCTGTTCCTCCATTAGTAAGAACAAGGTCAACTTTTAACTCATCACAAAATCTTACAAGTTCTCGTTTAATATCTTCAATTTCATCGGGAACTATTTTTACCTCTTGAACTTCATATAAAGAAGAATCTAAAATATCCTTTATTGCTAAAGAAGTCGTATCTTCCCTCTCCCCTTTATATCCTTTATCACTTACAGTTAAAATTGCAACTTTAATCATTTTTATCACTCCTTTTTAAAAATTTTTTAACCAAATCATTTTTAGGATTACTAAAAAACTCATCCTTTAAGCTATACTCTATTACTTTTCCCTTATCCATAAAAATAACTAAATCAGCAAGTCTTTGTGCTTGAAAAAGATCATGGGTAACAATTACAATTGTAGTTTTATTTTTTTTATTTATATCTTTTATAAGCTTTTCTGTCATCAAAGTGCTTTCAATGTCCATATTTGCTGTTGGCTCATCTAAAAGAAGCAAAGGCCTTTCCAAAACAGCAACTCTTAAAAGAGCAACCTTTGCAGTTTCTCCACCTGAAAGCTTTTTGGCATTTTTATGTAAAAAATCTAGATTATAATATTCCTTATATTTTTCTATTCTCTTGTTTATACTTTTTTCATCTAATCCCTCATATTTCAGTCCTAAAACTATATTATCTAACGCTGACATATTAAAAATATAGGGTCTTTGCTGCATTATAGCTATTTTATTTTTTACCCTTTCAAAGTCCTCAATTCCATCATAATAAATCTTTCCTTCATCCTTATTTTTTATATTTGCAATACATTCAAGAAGAGTTGTTTTTCCACTTCCATTTAATCCTAAGATAGCAGTTACTTTCCCTGATTCTATATTCAATTTTTCTATATTTAAAACCGTTTTTTCATACCTTTTTAAAAGCCCTTCAATATAGATATTCATTTGGTTCTCTTCCTTTCAAGTTATAAAGTATTGCATTGACTATAAATGAAATACAAAGAAGTATTACCCCTACTAACACAGCCCCTTTAAAATTCCCTTTGCTAGTTTCTAAAGCAATAAACGTCGTCATAACTCTGGTATATCCCTTTATATTGCCTCCAACCATCATAACAGCTCCAACCTCAGATATTGCCCTTGAAAAGCCTGAAGTTACTGCAGTCATTATTTCGTTTTTACATTCTTTTAATATTAAAGTTAAAAAATCTTTATATCTTCCACCAAGCATATAACACGTCTTTTGAATCCTTAATGCATTTTTATCAATCTGTTTAACCATCAAAGTAAAAATTATAGGAAAAACTAAAAGGGTTTGGGCTAAAATCATTGCAAAGGGCGTAAATAAAAGATTATATTTTCCTAAAGGTCCATTTTTTGAGAGAAGCAAAAAAACTAAAAGACCCATAAGAACAGGAGGCATTGCTGTAAAACTATCAAATAACTTAATAAATAAATCTTTTAATTTAAACTGCTTTGTTAAAAAAAACATCCCAAAAACTAGTGCAAAAAAGGAAGCTATAAATGTTGCTGTAAGTGAAACATAAAGGGAAGTTATAACTATTTTTAAAATTTCCATCCTATCACCTTTTCTTATTTAAATTAAAAAGAGGCTGTCCATACTTATCCAAGCCATATTCCTTTATTATTTTTTGCCCTTTATCTGATAAGATCCAATCAACAAATTTTTTAGCCAAATCATAATTATGATGTATCTTATTAGGATTTAAAAGAACTATGCTATATTGATTTATAAGAAGAGAACTATTTTGAGATAATACATCTAAATTTAAAGAATTTTTCATGGTAATATAGGTTGCTCTATCAGTTAAAGTATAAGCTCCTTTTTCACTTGCCATATTAAGTACCTGCCCCATTCCTAGACCTGAATCTATGTAGTTTTCCCATTTTTGATCTATATTAGCTTCTTGCCAAATCTTCTTTTCCCTCTGATGTGTTCCTGATTCGTCTCCTCTTGATATAAATTTTGCTTTATTCTCATAAATTAATTTAAAAGCCTTTATAGGATCATTGTAAGCTAAATTTTTTATATTAGCAGGATCCCTTGGAGGACCTACAATTAAAAAATCATTATACATAATTTCAATCCTTTTTAAACCATATCCCCTTTTTATAAACTCTTCTTCCTTTTCCTTTGAATGAACAAACAAAAGATCTGCATCCCCTCTTTTGGCAATCTCTAAAGCCTCTCCTGTCCCTCTTGCAATTACTTTAACTTTTATTCCTGTATCCTTTTCAAACTCTGGAATTAAAGAGTCCAAAAGACCTGAATCCTGAAGGCTGGTTGTAGTAGCCAAAGTTATAGTCTGACTTGAAGAGCAAGACATTAAAATAAACATTAAAAAGATAAAAATATACTTTTTCATAAAAAAACCTCCTTTCGCAATTTACGAAAGGAGAATATAATCCCTATATTCTCCTTTCCAAACGGGAGGCAGAGCCGTTTCCAACTCTACCCTAACGGCCTATAAACCATAGCCCAAGCCTTAGGTTTATAGGCTCGGAGAATTTCTTAGTTACTTTGTTTATATTTTATCATAAATACCCAAATATTTCTATAAAAATTTTTTAATAATGACATATAAAATTAACACCCATATTATCCCTATAAACATTGCCGCTATGACACCTTTTTGTTTAGCATCCTCTAAGTTTGCTTCCTTTTCCTTACACTCCTTTAAAACTTCCTTTGGAATCAATTTAATTGCAATTAAAATTCCAATAGGAAGAACTACTAAATCGTCTAAATATCCTAATACAGGTATAAAATCAGGAATTAAATCAATTGGACTTAAAGCATAGGCAATAACTAAACCTGCCCATATTTTTGCATAAATTGGTGTTTTAGGATGTTTATAGGCAAGATATAAAATATATAAATTTCTTTTTAACTGTTCAGCTCTTTCTTTAAGAGATTCAAGCTTTACCACTAAACTCACCCTTATAATAATAAACTTAACTCCTTTGAAAGATTTGCAGCAAGCCTAGCATTGTTATATACAAGCTGTATGTTTGCCTCAAGACTTTTCCCTTGAGTAATTTCCTTTATTTTTTCTAAAAGAAAAGGCGTTATTTCTTTTCCTTTGATTTTACTTTCTTCAGCTTCTTTTAAAGCATCTTCTATGGCTTTATTTATGGTTTCATAATCCATTTCATATTCTTCAGGAATAGGATTTGCAATCACTACCCCACCTTTTAAACCAAGTTCCCATTTAACAGATATAAACTTTGCAAGTTCTTGAACAGAATCTATACTAAAGTCAAGTTTAAATCCACTTTTTCTTGTGTAAAATGCAGGGAATTCATCTGTTTTATAACCTACAACCGGAACCCCAAATGTTTCAAGATACTCTAAAGTAAGACCTATATCAAGAATTGACTTTGCTCCTGCACAAACTACAGCAACATTAGTATTTGCAAGCTCCTGCAAATCTGCAGATATATCAAAGGTCTTATATGCTTCTCTATGAACTCCGCCTATTCCACCCGTTGCAAATACTTTAATGCCCGCAAGAGCTGAAATTATCATAGTTGAAGCCACCGTAGTTGCTCCATCAAGCTTTTTAGAAACCACAAAGGGAATATCCCTTCGGCTTACCTTTATAATTTCTCTTCCTTTTTTCCCTATATATTCTATTTCATCTAAAGATAACCCAACTTTTAACCTACCATTTATTATTGCAATAGTTGCAGGAATTGCACCATTTTCTCGTATTATTTTCTCTACATTTAATGCAGTTTCTACATTTTCAGGATATGGCATTCCATGAGAAATAATAGTAGATTCAAGCGCAACTACTGGATCACCTAATCTTAAAGCTTTTGCAACTTCCTTTCCTATCTCAAGATAATCAACCATAAAACATCCCCTTTTAATTTTAACTTGAACTTAGGGTAGCCCTAAGTTCAAGTTAGATTCTTCTCCACCTTACCCCTTGAGGTGTATCTTCTAATATTATTCCCATTTCTTTTAACTGCTCTCTTATTTTATCAGCAAGAGCATAATTCTTTTCCTTCCTTGCTTTTTGTCTTTCTTCAATTAATCTTTCAATTTCTTCATCTAAGCTTACCTTTGTTGATTTTTCAAGTATTCCAAGAGGACCTCCAAGCTCTCTTATTAAATTTAATGCTTTTTGAGCAAGTTTTTTAGCCGAGGTCTCCTTTATATTAGTATTAACTTCCCTTACAAGGTCAAATATTATAGAAATAGCATCTGCAGTATTAAAATCATCATCCATAGCTTCAATATATTTTTCTTTAAAGCTATCTAATCTATTATAAAACTCAACTTCTTCATCCTTTAATTCTCTATCTTCTGAAACCTCAATAACATGTTCAAGATGAGCAACTGCATTATACAATCTTTCAAGGGCTGATTTTGCCTGATCTAATAAATCCAAACTAAAGTTTATAGGATTTCTATAATGTCCTGAAAGCATAAAAAGCCTTATAACTTCTGCATCATATTTTTCAAGTATCTCCCTTGCTGTAAAGAAGTTATTTAAAGACTTTGACATTTTTTGATTATTAACATTCAAATATGCCACATGCATCCAATAATTCGCAAAAGGTTTCCCATTCCTTGCTTCACTTTGAGCTATCTCATTTTCATGATGCGGGAAAATAAGATCAGCTCCACCGCCATGAATATCAATAGTTTCTCCTAATAAAGTACATGCCATTGTTGAGCATTCTATATGCCATCCTGGTCTTCCAGGTCCCCATGGACTATCCCAGGCAGGTTCCCCTTCCTTTTTAGCCTTCCATAAAGCAAAATCCATAGGATTTCTTTTTCTTTCATCAACCTCTATTCTTGCACCTGCTTCTAAATCCTCAATACTTTGATGTGAAAGCTTTCCATATTCTTTAAATTTTGTTGTATCAAAATATACATCTCCATCTACAACATATGCATACCCTTTATCAACAAGATCCTTTACAAACTCAATTATTTCGTTTATATATTCTGTTGCCCTAGGATTTTGCGTTGCCCTTTTAATCTTTAAATTATCTGCATCTTTGTAGTATTCCTGAATATATTTTTCTGCTATATCCTTTACAGTTACTCCTTCTTCATTTGCTTTTTTTATCATCTTATCATCTATGTCAGTAAAGTTTTGAATAAATTTTACTTTATATCCTCTATACTCCAAATATCTTCTTACAGTATCAAATACTATGAAAGTTCTAGCATTTCCTATATGGAAATAATTATAAACAGTAGGTCCGCAAGCATACATCTTTACTTCGCCTTCATTTATAGGTTTAAATTCCTCTTTTTGTCTTGTCATCGTATTATAAATCTTTATAGCCACAAAATCATCTCCTTTCTTAAATACTGCCTTTCAAAAAAGCCCCTTCATCTCATAGAGACGAAGGGGGCAAAAACTTCTAGCCTTCCTTCATAAATTATTATATTAAATTTTTCTTTACAAAATCCAATCTTTTTAACATCCTGTCTTTTCCAAGTATTTCAATTATATTAACAAGTTCTGGACCATGCATCTGTCCAGTAAGGGCAACCCTTATAGGCATAAATAAAGCTTTTCCTTTTGCACCCGTTCTATTTTTTAATTCCTTAAATACATTTTGTGCAAAATTAGCATCAGCAACTTCAACTTCCCTTACCATATTTTCAAATTCATTTAAAAGATTTAAAACATGCTCTTGTTTTAAAACCTCTAACGCTTCATCATTTTCAACTTTAATTTCATCATTAAAGAATATATGAACATGGTTAACTATATCACCAACAAATGGAAGACCATCCCTTACAGTTTCAACAACCTTTGTTATCCATTCTCTATTTTCCTTTGCAAATTCTTCAGTTATAAATCCTGCATTTACAAGGTGAGGAATAGCAAGATCAACTATTCTTTCAATCGGACTTTTTCTTATGTATATTCCATTAATGTGGTTAAGTTTATCTAAATCAAAAACTGCAGGATTTTTTACAACCCTGTTTAAATCAAACTTTTGAATTAATTCATCAAGGGTAAATATTTCCTCTTCTCCTTCAGGAGACCATCCTAAAAGCGCAAGATAGTTTATTATAGCCTCTGGTAAATATCCAGCATCTCTATATTGTTCAACCCAAGTAGAACCATGGCGCTTACTCATCTTTGTCCTATCTTTTCCCAAAATTAATGAAACATGTGCAAACTTTGGTATTTCAAATCCTAAAGCCTTGTATATTAAAATTTGTCTTGGTGTATTTGAAAGATGTTCTTCTCCTCTTATTACTGTTGTAATTTTCATAAGATGGTCATCAATTGTAACAGCAAAATTATAAACAGGGATTCCATCGGATTTTACAATTATAAAATCTCCTATATCCTTTGAATGAAACTCTACTCTACCCCTTACTATATCATCTACAACTATAACTTCATCATCAGGAACTCTAAATCTTACAACTGGCTTTCTACCTTCCTTTTCATACCTTTGTCTCTCTTCTAAAGTTAAATTTCTACACTTTCCTGAATATCTTGGCATTTCGCCTCTTTTTAAAGCTTCCTCCCTTTCTCTTTCAAGCTCTTCTTCAGTACAGTAGCAAAGATACGCTTTTCCTTCATCTAATAGTTTTTGAACATAAGGTCTATATAAATCTATCCTTTCAGTTGATCTATAAGGGCCATATTCTCCACCAACTTCTATTCCTTCATCCCAGTTTATACCTAACCATCTTAATCCTTCAATTATAACCTTTTCTGATTCTAAAGTAGAACGATTAAGATCTGTATCTTCTATCCTTAATATAAATTTTCCTCCTGTATGTCTTGCATAAAGAAAATTAAAAAGCGCTGTTCTAGCTCCACCGATATGCAAATGCCCTGTTGGACTTGGGGCAAATCTTACTCTCTCCATTAAAACACCTCCAAAATAATACGCTTCTTTTTTAATTTTAATTATAATTTAAAGTTTTTTCAACATAAATATATGGCTGTTCGAAAAACGCGAACAGCCATTATTTTTTCTTTGCTTCCTTTTTTCTCATCTCAGGATTTAATATCTTCTTTCTCATTCTTATGCTCTTTGGCGTAACCTCTACAAGTTCATCACTTGCAATAAACTCAACACACTTTTCAAGGGTCATCTCAACAGGAGGAGTTAGCCTTAAGGCTTCATCAGAACCTGCAGCCCTCATATTGGTTAGATGTTTTTTCTTGCAAACATTAACATCTATATCCTCTGACCTTGAGCAAACACCAACAATCATACCTTGATATACTTGTGTGCCAGGGCCTATAAAAAGCGTTCCTCTCTCCTGTGCATTATAAAGTCCATAAGTTGTAGCCTCACCTGTTTCAAAAGCAACTAAAGCTCCTCTGCTTCTTTCTGGTATCTCTCCTTTAACAGGTTCATAACCATAAAAGATATGATTCATAATGCCATTTCCTTTTGTGTCAGTTAAAAATTCATTCCTGTAACCTATAAGTCCCCTTGCTGGAATTTTAAATTCTAACCTTGCATATCCATTTATAGCAGGAGACATGTTTACCATTTCAGCCTTTCTTGCTCCAAGCTTTTCTATAACAATTCCAACATATTCTTCAGGAACATCTATTGTTAAAAGTTCAATAGGTTCACATAAAACCCCATCTATTTCTTTATAAATAACCTTTGGCCTTGATACCTGAAACTCATACCCTTCTCTTCTCATGGTTTCAATTAAAATAGAAAGATGAAGTTCTCCTCTTCCTGCTACCTCAAAAGCATCTGATGAATCCGTTTCACTTACCCGTAAACTTACATTTGTCTCTAACTCTCTAAAAAGCCTATCCCTTAAATGTCTTGTAGTTACATATTCTCCTTCTTTTCCCGCAAAAGGACTATCGTTTACGCTAAATGTCATAGAAATAGTAGGTTCATCTATTTCAACAAAGGGAAGAGGTTCAGGATTTTGAAAATCAGCTATAGTCTCACCTATATTTATTCCTGAAATTCCTGCCACAGCAACTATATCTCCAAGCTCAGCTTTTTCAACTTCTTCTCTTTTTAGACCATTAAATGTATATAAAGTAACTACTTTGCCACTTCTTATGCTTCCATCTTTTCCGCATATAGCAACCTGCTGATTTTTTCTTATTGTTCCCCTTTCAATTTTTCCTATTGCAATCCTTCCTACATACTCATTTGAATCTATTGTTGTTACAAGCATTTGAAGAGGAGCTTCTAAATAACCTTGTGGAGCTGGAACATGATTTAATATCGTATCAAATAAAGGTTCAAGATTATTAGATTCATCCTTTAATTCATACTTTGCAATACCATTTTTAGCTGAACAATAAACTATAGGAAAATCAAGCTGTTCATCATCTGCTCCAAGCTCTAAAAACAACTCAAAAACATCATCAATAACTTCTTGAGGCCTTGCATCAGGCCTATCTATTTTATTTATTACAACAATGGGTTTTAATTTAAGCTCCAATGCCTTTTTTAAAACAAATCTTGTCTGAGGCATAGGTCCCTCAAAGGCATCTACTAACAATAAAACTCCATCTACCATTTTTAATACTCTTTCAACTTCCCCACCAAAATCTGCATGACCTGGAGTATCAACAATATTTATTTTTGTCCCTTTGTAAAATACAGCTGTATTCTTTGAAAGAATTGTAATTCCTCTTTCTCTTTCAAGTTCATTAGAATCCATTACTCTTTCTTCAACCTTTTCATTTGCTCTAAAAACTCCACTTTGTTTTAACATAGCATCAACCAATGTGGTTTTTCCATGATCTACATGGGCAATTATAGCAATGTTTCTTATATCTTCTCTTATAAATCTATCCATATTAACCTCCTAAAAACTCAAGTATCTTTTGTTCACAAAATTTAAATTTTACTCTAATTTTGTTTTTGTGTCAATGTCCAAAAATGTCCTTTAAAATTAACTTTCCTCTTTTTTTAAAAGAACAACTGAAAATATAACCATAATAATTCCAAATATTTGAGATACGCCTAAGCTTTCTTTCATAAAAACAAAAGATAAAATAGCCGCAGAAGGAATCTCAAGGGTGCTTATAATAGAAGTAGTAACAGGCCCTACATACTTAATAGCAGAAAAAAGCAAAGTAAGAGGAATTATTTCACAAAATACAGCAAGAAAAGTTGCATTTAAAAAAGAATTATAGCTTACATTCGCAACCTTAAGCAAAAATTTATAATTGAAAATAAGCAGAACAATTAACGAAAATAATGTGGAATAAAAAGTTATAAATATCTCTTCAACATCATCAACAATATACTTAGCATATATATTTAATCCTGCATAAAATATTGCCGATAATAACCCAAAAATAACCCCTAATAAATAATTATCATTTAAGTTTACGTCGGATAAATTTAAAACAAGAATACATCCTATTAATGTTCCAAAAATTGCCATAATCTTTGTTTTTGAAAGTTTTTCCTTTAAGACGAAGGCGCTAAAAAGTGCTACTAAAGAAGGATAAGTGTATAAAAGTATAGTAGTAACTGCAACATCTAAATATTTAAAAGAAGAATAAAAACATACCGTCATCAAAGTATTAAAAATAGCCCCTTGTATAAAAAGCTTTTTTAATATATCTTTAGATAAAATAATTTTTTCCTTATATCTTATAACTAAATAAACAAAAAGTAAAAATCCTGCTATAACATATTGAAGCATTAAAAGGTCGACAGGAGAAAAATTAGGTTGGTATCCACTTTTTACAAATATACCTGACGATCCAAAAAAAATGGCTGACAAAACCCCATATATAATACCTTTTGTTTTCATTTTTACCTCCTTAACAATTCTGTTAAATCCTTTAATATAAATTTATCCCCTACCCATAAAGGTAGGGGATGCTATCTTACTTACTATTTTAACATTTAAGAAAATAGCGTCAAGACAGTTATTTTTTCTTTTCTACTTTTACAGCCTTTAAAGTAAAAAATGTTAAACCTCCAAATAAAATAGTACAACCAAATATAAGCATAGCTATAGCGCTTTTATCCATAATATCACCTCTAATCCTCTATCTTTAAAACTCTTTCATCAGGCCAAGGTTTTTTGCTTAAAATTTTTCCTATAACAAAAATTCCAACTGCTATGGCCCATCCAAATACTATTAAAGCAAGATATGAATATCCTCCATAGGGCGTTTTAAACTCTGATAATATGTTATCTACCGTCATATATCCAAATAATACTGGAGTAATATATTTTACAAGATATACCCACCAATTTCCTACCTTTATATCAGAATATTTATTAACCTCATCCCTCATCTTTTCTGCTTTATAGACATATGCTAAAACAACAACTTCTATAAAACCTATTAACGCAATTCCATAATTTCCTATAAAATGGTCAACGATATCAAGTATATAAACCCCTGCTCCTGTTGAAAACAACAAACTTCCTAAAAAACCTCCTAAACAAACATTCCTGACAAGTTTATCCCTAGATGTATTCACATACTTATCAAGATATGCCGATGCAAAGGATTCAACCATAGATATACTAGATGAAATACCTGCAATTATTAAGCATAAGAAGAACAAAATACCTATAATAGCTCTTACCAATGCTCCTCCTGGCATAAGATTTATAGCATTAGGGAAAGCAACAAAGGCTATTCCTGGACCTGCTTTTATAACCTTATCCATTGGAAGATTAGATGCATAGCATGCATATCCTAACGTGCTAAAAACACAAAGACCTGCTAAAAAGTCAAAACTTGCATTTGCAAATACAGTTATACAAGAATTATTAACTATGTCAGATTCTTTAGGCAAATAGCTTGCATAAGCTGTCATAACTCCAACAGCAAGAGTTGTTGAAAAAAAGACTTGAGCATAAGCCGATATCCATATCTTACCATTCATTATCTTTGAAAAATCAGGTTTTAAAAACCAATTAAGACCATAAGCTGCTCCCGGTAAAGTAATCCCTCTTATAGTTATGATTATCATAAGAATTGCAAGGGCTGGAGTCATAAAACGACAAGCTTTTTCAATTCCATTTGAAATTCCTTTTTTAGTAATAAAATAATTTAAAAACCAAACTAATGCAACTGCTAAAACAATCTTCCATCTTAGTCCATCAAAATCAAAAGGTCCACTGCTTATAGCAAGAAACTTTGAACTAAAAAATTCATTGGGATCTTTTCCCCATGCTCCTTTAAAAGCAAATATTAAATAATTAAAACACCATGCTATAACAACTGAGTAGAATGAACATACTACTAAAGGAATCATAACCGGCCACCAACCAAGCCACTCTAGCTTTCTATTAAGTTTTGCAAAAGCAAGGGTATTAGCCCCCCTCATCTTATGTCCAAAACCAAATTCCATAATCATAAGCGGAACGCCAGCAGTTAAAAGTGCAACAAAATATGGTAGTAAAAATGCTCCTCCTCCATTTGAATAAGCTGTATAAGGAAATCTCCAAAGATTCCCAAGACCAACCGCCGCTCCTATGGTAGACATGATAAATCCAAATCTTGAACTCCAAGAATCTCTTTTAGATTCCATATTTCATCCTCCTAAATTAAATTTATAAAAATGGCTGTGAAAATCCTCACAGCCATTATAGCCTATTCAATGGGCTTTAATCTTGCTGTAAAATGCCTTAACACTTTGGGCTCATATACAATTTCAAGCCCTTTTAAATATGGCGCTTTATCTTTTATTGAGATAAACGCATCTGCTACTACATCCATATGATCATTTGTATATACTCTTCTTGGAATCGTTAATCTTACAAATTCTAATGGAGATTCAAGTTGCTCTCCTGTATCAGGATCGCGTCCTAATAAAAATGAACCAATTTCAACTGCCCTAATACCTGATTCTAAATACAATTCATTACATAACACCTGTGCAGGAAATTGATAATATGGAATATGTGGAAGAAGTTTTTTAGCATCTACAAATACAGCATGCCCTCCTGTTGGATATTGTATAGGAATTCCTGCTTCTCTCAATCTTTCTCCAAGATATGCTACTTGTGAAATTCTATAGTCAAGATATTCAAAATCCACACCTTCTCTAAGTCCTCTTGCTAGAGCCTCCATATCTCTTCCTGCTAAACCACCATATGTAATAAATCCTTCCATTGGAACAACTCTTGCTCTGCATTCGTTAAACAATTCCACATCCTCTTTTATACCCAAAATTCCACCAATATTTACTATAGCATCTTTTTTAGCACTCATAGTAAATCCTTCTGCATAAGAAAACATCTCACGAACTATCTCAACAATACTTTTATCTTCATAACCTTTTTCTCTCTTTTTTATAAAATAAGCATTTTCTGCAAATCTTGCAGCATCCATAAATACTCTTATTCCATATTTATCCGCAATTTCCTTCACACCTTTTATATTAGCCATTGATACAGGTTGACCACCTGAACTATTGCAAGTTACTGTAATTAATATAAATGCAATTTCATCTCTACCATGTTTCTTTATAAAGTCTTCTAGCTTATCTAAATCAAAGTTTCCCTTCCAATCATAATATTCTTCAGTATTGAAAGCCTTTTCAGTCACAAGATTAACAGCTCTTCCACCACAAAGTTCAATATGAGCCTTTGTTGTGTCAAAATGCATATTTCCAAGAACATATTGACCTTTTTTCTTAATTAACGAGGGAAATAAAACTTGTTCTGCACCTCTACCTTGATGAGTTGGAATTACATACGGATAACCAATAATATCTTCTACTGCTTTAACGAGATTATAATAATTCTTACTTCCTGCATAAGCTTCATCTCCTAACATAAGTCCTGCCCACTGATTATCACTCATTGCCCCAGTTCCACTATCGGTTAAAAGGTCAATATAAACATCTTCTGACTTTAAAAGAAAAGGATTATACCCCGCTTCTTTTAATGCTTTCTCTCTATATTCTCTTGTCGTCATTCTTAAAGGTTCAACCATTTTAATTTTAAATGGTTCTGGTTTTCTTTTAATTGCCATATTATCCCCCCTGCATATTTCCTTCAATCCCTTAATAAAAAATATTATGAAATTTTTTTATATATTCCTTTTTCACTAAAAAACAATTAAGATATATAATCCACCTTCCTATACATTTATAAAACATAAAAAACATATTATATACTAAGAAAAAACATGGGGGGATTTTTTTGGAGGAAAGAAAAAATTCAGAGATAATTTCTATCCTTTTTAAAATGCAGAATATACAAAAAGCTATTTTAAATTCGATAAAACATTTAAAGGGAATAAAACCAATCAAAGATTCAATTGAAATTTATAATAGTTGTTTTAATACTCTACACGAAGCTTCTATTTATTTTTTTCAAGCAACAGGATTTCTAAAGGCTGAATATATAAACGGATGCCTTTCCTACACCGGCAAAAACTTTCTACTAAATAAACTGTTCATACCCGCCTTTAGAAACTTTCAAAGGCTTCAAAATAACCTAAAATCAATTGAAGTAGATGATATATATTCAGAAAGCCTAAAACTTTTACAAAACAAAGTAGAATATATAAACTGCTCTTTATTTAGCGTATTATCTGATATAAATAATTTAAAATAAGATTAAAATCTGCTAAAAGGCTAAAGCCTTTTAGCAGATTTTAAAACTTAATTTTATCATAAATTTTTTCAATTTCAACTTCTTCAACTTCACTTGAATTTCTAAACTTAAATTCTAAAACTCCTTCATTAATCTTTTTCCCTACAATAATTCTCATTGGAATTCCTATAAGATCCGCATCATTAAATTTAACTCCAGCCCTTTCATTTCTATCATCTATTAAAACTTCAACTCCCATATCTTTTAAATTTTTATATATTTCTTCTGAAATTTCCATCTGCAATGAATCCTTTATATTAACAGGGATTATTATAACTTTATATGGCGATACTGAAATAGGCCAGATAATTCCCTTTTCATCGTTGTTTTGTTCAACAATAGAAGATAAAAGCTTATTTATATTTATGTAATAATACCCAATAACAATAGACTTCTCTTTTCCATCATTATCTACAAAGTTTATACTCATTTTCTTTGAATATTTATCTTTTAGTTTAACAATTCGTCCAACTTCTATTCCTTTTTTTATAGAAACATCAAAGCCACATACAGGGCACTTATCATAAGGAGTAAATTTTCTAAAATCTCCTAAAATTCCCTCAAAATCCCTACCATAATTGACGTTTATAATATGATATCCTGTTTGGTTCGCTCCCACGATCATATTTTTAGTGTTTTTAACCTCATAATCTACTAAAAGCATATCAACATTTATTCCTATAGGCCCTGCAAAACCAACCTCCGCACCAGTAGCTTTTTTTACAATATCCTCATCGGCTAACTCAAGACTTATACAATTTAAATAATCCTTAACTTTTGACTCACTTACATCTCTATCCCCTCTTACCATAACTGCAATAACTTTATCATCAGCTTTATAAATTAAAGTTTTTGCTATTTTTTTTGAATCTTCCCTAAAAAAATTTACAAGTTCTTCTATTGTTTTGATACCTGGAGTTTTGACTTTTTTTATATCCTTCATCTGTTCTTCTTTTTCTAAATCAAAATAACAAGTAGGAACCCTTTCTAAATTCTCTTGATAACCACAATTTGAACAATAAACTGTTTCAAAATCCCCTAAATCAGATTCTACTATAAAACTTATACAATCATCATCTTTAATTTCCTTATAATTTAAACTGCACCTTTCAAATATTCTTTGATAAGCTTTATGCATATTATAAAATGTTTCATCAAGTTCCTCAAGCCTTGAATGGAAGCTATACGCTTCCTTAATTCTAAATTCTTTACTTTTTAGTAAACCATGTTTAGGCTTTTGTTCATCTTTATATCTTGTATTAATTTGATAAAATTTTAAAGGTAAATCCTTATAAGACCTTACTTTTTCCTTTAGCATGTTAAAAAAAGCATACCCATAATTATCTACATTAGAAAACGTTGAAAACAACACCTCTTGAAAATCTTTTTCAACCTCTTCCCTTATAATTTCTTCAATCCTTTTTAAAACCTTAACTCCTAAAGGCAAATAGTTATAAAAACCAGGCGTCATTTTTGTTATTAAAGCTGCCCTCAACATTAATTGATAACTTTTTGCTTCTGCCTCCGGTGCTTCCTTTAAAGTTGGTAAAAATAAATTACTAATTCTCATTTTATCCCTCCTTAAAAAACCCTTACTTTAATTTTAACATTTTTATGGATTATGTTGTAAATAATTCTATTTTAAAGTAAAATAAATTTAAAAGGAGGGTAGAAATTGAAAAAAATAAGGCTTATCGCATTAACTTTTATATTTACAATTATAACCACCTTCCATGTTTGTGCCAATAAATACCATAACATATATGTAAATAACACTAAATTAGATATAAAAATATTTTCAGATTTAAATATACATAACGGAAAAACTTACGTTAGCATAAAATTTAATGATTCAAAATCCTTTTTAATATTATCCACCAATGCCTTATACAATATAGAAAATAATAATTTATACATATCAAATATTCCTTCTAAATCAACAAACTTTTTTCTTATTAAACTTACTAATAAAAATACAATAAGCAAGATTTTACCATTGAATTTAGATAAAAATAATTTTTTAATCCTTGTTAATCAAAAGAACCCTCTTTCTAAAAACTTTACACCTTATAACTTAACAACATATAACAACTACAAACTTGATAAATCTTGTGCTTTAATGCTTGATAATATGTTAAAGGATGCATCAAAACAAGGAATAAAAAATTTTGTAATAAAGAGCGGATATAGAAGCTATAAAGATCAATCCATTTTATATAATTCCTATCTAAATAAATTTAAAAAACTTTACCCTAAAAACTATCTAATCATAACTTCAAAATATATTCAAAAACCTGGCTGCAGTGAACATCAAACAGGACTTGCCGTCGATATATCTTCAAAGGATATACATAAATATAAATCCTTTGAAAATACTCCTCAGTATAAGTGGCTTTATAAAAATTCGTGGAAATATGGATTTATATTAAGATATCCTAAAAATAAAACCTACATAACAAAAATAAATTTTGAACCTTGGCATTTTAGATTTGTAGGATTCCCCAATTCAGAATACATTTACAAAAATAATCTAACACTAGAAGAATATATAAAACTTTTAAGATCAAACAAATTTATAATTTTTAAAACCCATGACAATCAATACTTTATCATAACCTTACAAGGTTATAAAAAAATAACCCCATAAAAAGGGGCTATTTTTTTAATATTGTAACCGCATGGGCGGCTATTCCTTCTTCTTTTCCTGTAAATCCTAATCCTTCTTCAGTTGTGGCTTTAACATTAACGCAATCAATATCAATTTCTAAAGCTTTTGCAATATTTTCCCTCATACTAAGTATATAATTTAAAAGTTTTGGACGTTGAGCTATTATAGTAGCATCTATATTGCAAACTTTATAACCCTTTTCTTTTATTAACTTATATACATGTTTTAATAATTCTAAACTATCAGCTCTTTTAAATCTTTCATCATTATCTGGAAAATGCCTACCTATATCTCCTAAGGCTGCCGCACCTAATATAGCATCCATAATAGCATGAACTAAAACATCCGCATCTGAATGGCCTAAAAGTCCCTTTTCATAAGGTATTTCCACGCCGCCTAATATAAGTTTTCTTCCCTCTACTAATCTATGAACATCATATCCGTGACCTATTCTCATCTAACTCACCCCTTAAATTTTATAAGCTCATATTTATTATTTTTTTAAACTATATGCGACATTAATAAACTTATTAACGAAATAAATAAACTTGATATAATGCCTAAATATAATGGCTTAAGTCCCACCTTTTTCATTGATGCTATATTTAAATCTAAACCAAGTCCAGCCATAGCTAATGTCATCAAATACCCATCTATCTTAACTAACAAGTCTAATATATTCTTAGGAATTTGAACAATAGAATTTATTATAACTATCACAAGAAAAAACAACACAAAATGCGGAACAGAAACATTTTTTAAACTTAACTTTCTGTTTTCTCTTTTTGATGAAGCTAAACTCAATATTAATGTAACAGGTATAATAAATAAAACCCTCGTTAACTTAACGATAGTTGCCTGTATTCCCACATCATTTGAAACAGCAAATCCTGCTGCAACTACCTGAGCAACTTCATGTATTGACGCTCCTGTCCAAATGCTATATAGTTGTGAATTCATTTTAAAAATGTTAAATATAACCGGATAAATAAACATAAAGATAGTTCCTAAAACAGTTATAACTCCTATAGAATAAGCAACATCTTCTTCATCTGACTTTATAATAGCATTTGTAGCCGCAATAGCTGCAGCTCCACATATAGAAATACCTGTTGCTAATAATATGGTTAATTTTTGTTTTAAATTAAATTTCTTACCGAGGTAATTTGTAAGCAAAATAGCAGATGTGCTTGAAATTAAAATTATAATAACAGCTTTAGGTCCAATTTTTAAAATTTGTAAAAAGCTAAGTTTAAAGCCAAGAAGAACTATTGCAATTCTAAGTACCTTTTTAGAACAAAATTTAATTCCATCTTCAAATTTTCTTGATACGCCTACTGTATTTTTTATTAATCCTCCAAGTATAATTGCTATTATCAATGTGCTTAAATTAAGCTTTTTTATTATCCATATGCTTTGAAGTAAGTATGCTAAAAAAGTAACAATTATACCTGCTATAACACCCGGGATAATTTTTGTATCCATAATTTTAACACCTCCTTTTTTAATTTTAAACTCAAACAAATCATAAGTAAAATAATATTATTTTATATCATTTATAATCTATTAGTTATATATTAACAAAGTTGTATGCATAATCAATAAACACATTCAGTAGATTTGAAAAATATTTATCCTTATGATGTATAAAATAAAATTTCCTACTTAAATTAACATCTTTTACCTTTAGCATAGAAATAAGCCCTAAGTTTACTTCATCCTTAACACACCTTTTAGACACACAAGAAATACCTAAATTAGCTATGACTGCTTTTTTTATAGCTTCTGTGTTTCCAAGCTCAAAGGCAACTTTGTATTCTATACCGCTTTTATAAAATGCCTTTTCAAAAACCTCCCTCGTTCCACTTCCAACTTCTCTTAATATAAACTTTTCCTTCTCTAGCTCCTTTTTGTCTATTTCATTAAATTTAGCTAACCTATGATTTGAAGAGACTATAACCACAAGCTCATCATCACAAAAATCCTTAACCACTATTTCCTCTGAATAAATAGGTCCTTCAACAAAAGCAACATCAATTTTGTTTTCCAACAGCATACTCTCGATAATCTTGGTATTTTCAATTGCAATTGAAATTTCAATATCTTTGTATATATTACTAAAACTTCCAATTATTTCAGGAAGAAGATAAATCCCTATCGTCGTACTTGCACCTATCTTCAATTTCCCATATTTTAAATTAGCAATATGCCCTATTTTAGTTCTACATTCATCATAAATATTTAATATTCGCCTAACATACCCTAAAAAAATTTTTCCTTCATAAGTTAAATAAAGTTTTTTACCAATTCTCTCAAAAAGCTTAACCCCAAGCTCTTCCTCTAATTCAGAAATAGCCATACTAACTGCTGGTTGACTTATATATAAATTTCTAGCTACTTCTGTCATATTAAGAGATTTAGCTACTTCAAAAAATATTTTTAGTTTTCTTTCGTTCATCCTTGTACCTCCCTTCTAATTCTAAGCCAAGCTTAAGTTCATTATAGCAAAAATTTATTATAAAAACTTAGGGCTGCAACTGCAGCCCTAAAAATCTACGGTTATTACCTTATTTAATTCTAAACTTCTTTTAACATCAATAATCCTTTGATTCCTTGAACCCCTAAATTTTAATTTTAAATCCCTCTCCTTTAATATAAAAGGTCCATCTATTAAAATATCTATGTTTTTCAGTAAGTTTAAATATTTATCTTCTTTTATAAGATCATCAAAATAAAATCCTGAATAAGCAATAATATGATAGTTATGCTTTTTTAACATATTTGCAAGATAAGAAAATGCTTCCGCCTGAAAAAAAGGATCTCCTCCTGTAAAGGTTACCCCATCTATAAATCTTCTTTTTAAAATATCATTATAAATATCTTCAACATCCATTAAAACTCCTTTATTAAAATCATGAGTTGATGGGTTATGACATCCTTTACAATTGTGACTACACCCTTGAGCAAAAATTGCATATCTTATTCCAGGACCATCAACAAAACTTTCCTTTTCTATTCCCGCTATTCTTATTTTCATATTATCACCTCATTTTATAAAATTAAGCGGCATTTTGCCGCTTAATCCCATGAATGTTTTACTCTATCATAAAGTTCTTTTTTCTTGGCATCATTAAATCTATCAATTGTAGATAAATACCCTGTTATTCTTCTTATTCTCCTTATATCCTCACTACCACATTCTGGACATTCGTTGTGTATTAAACCTCTATATCCACATACTCTACACTCATCTATAGGGAAGTTAATTCCTGCATATCCTACATCACATTTTGCCATCCATTTTAATATTTTTTCAAAAGCTTCTAGGTTATGCTCAAGTGTTGATGGAAGTTCAACGTACGTTATATGTCCACCATTACAAAGCTTATGGAACCTACCTTCTATTTCAATCTTGTCAAATATACTTATTTGATAATCAACAGGAACATGATATGAATTAGTATAATAATCCTTATCAGTAACCCCTTCAATTATTCCAAATATCTTTCTATCTATTGGAACAAAGCGTCCTGCTGTGCCTTCTGCTGGAGTTGCATAGCAAACAAAATTAAGGCCTGTTTCTTCTGAAATTCTATCTGTATAATTTCTTATATATTCAACTATCTTATAACCTAATTCTAAAGCTTCTTTGCTTTCTCCATGATGCTTTCCAATTAAAGCTTTTAACGTTTCTGCAAGTCCTATAAAACCTATACCTAATGTTCCATTTTTTATCGCTTCCCTTATTGTATCTTCCTCTTTTAAATTCTCAGATCCCATATAAAGCTTTTGTCCCATAAGGAAAGGAAGATCCTTAACCTTAAGATTTGCAACTACCTCAAATCTGTGTAAAAGTTGTCTTTTACATAAATCAAGTATTTCATCTAAATTCTTAAAAAATCCCTCTATATTTTGGAATCCTGCCTTTAAAGCCAACCTTGGAAGATTTATTGTAACAGGTGCTATATTCCCTCTTCCTGCTGAAATTTCAAGTCCATTTCTATTTTGAATAGTTCTTGTTCTACATCCCATGTAAGAAATTTCATCACCATACTTTGCATTAAAGCTTGAATCCATAAAGCTAAAGGTTGGATTCATCCTATGGGCTGCAACCTTCATAGCTAGTTTAAACAAATCATAATTTGGATCGCCCTCTTCAAAATTTACACCTTTTTTAAGCCTAAACACAAGGTTAGGGAATATAGGACTTTCACCTCTTCCAAGCCCTCTATCAAAAGCCTCTAACATAGCCCTTATAACCATTCTTCCTTCTTCCGATGTATCAGTTCCAAGATTTATACTGCTAAATGGAACTTGTGCCCCTGCCCTTGAATGCATACTGTTTAAATTATATACAAGGGCTTCCATTGCTTGATATACTTCTTCATAGGAAGGCTTTTCCTTAAAAGTTCTTATAACCTCTGCCATGGACTTATCAAAATGTGGGAAACTTTGTCCTCCATACATGTCATTTTGATTGCTTTGAAGAATTATAGCAGCCTGAGCTGTTGCAGAAGATATTCTCTTAGGTGGACGAATATATCCATATCCTGTATTAAATCCATTTAACAAAAGTTTTGTAAGATCTATTTGAAGACAATTTAATGTCTTTCCATAAAAATCCAGGTCATGGATATGTATGTCTGCATTTATGTGAGCCTTTGCCATTTCCTCTGGAATTACATTGTGAAGATAATACTGCTTGCTTGCTGCTGAAGCTATTTGAAGCATTTTTGCTGATGGAGAATTCCCTATATTTGCATTTTCTCTGCTTGTTTCCTTTAAAATTTCTTTTACAATATCCATAAGTTCACTTTTTGCTTCTCTATATCTAGTTCTTTTATCTCTATAAAGTATATATGCCTTAGCTGTTTTTGCATGTCCGTTTTCAATTAAAACTTTTTCAACACAATCTTGAATAAACTCAACAGATGGAATCTCATCCTCAGGCAAATTACTCATCATATAAGAAATAACTTTTTCTGTAAGCTCCTCGGCCTTTAAATAGTCAGTCCCTCCAACATTTTGAGCTGCTAAAAATATGGCCCTTGTTATCTTTTCCTTTGTAAAATTTACAACTCTTCCGTCTCTTTTCCTAACCTTTGTAAACATTAAAATCTCCCCTTCATCCCACAACATTTTGTGCACTCTATGAATTTTAACCACTATATATAGTCTTGTCAAATTAAAATTTATTTATTTTTTAAAACAAGACCTGCTAAATTTGATATATCTATCTGTTTCTTTTTATATTAAATCAAATTTTTGCTTGACGTTATTTTGAAATAATAGTTTTAAAAAAATTCAATTTCTACCACAAATATATTAATTTGCTAGTATTTTATATATAAAATTGAATTTTATGTATCCTAATATTTCATACTCGAATAAAATATAATATAAAACTTTGGAGGGATTTTATGAAAATTCCAAAAACAATGGCAACACAGCACCCCGACAATGCAAAAGAATATATATCAATCCAACAAGAACCGCAGGAAGCCGTTTTATTGCTTTTACCTCAAGAATTAGGTGGACTTGGAATTGAAGAAATTATGATCGACTTTGAGGGGAAATTAACTCCCTACCATCAACCCCTTCAAGTGGCTACTGAACTTTTTCAAAAGGGATTAATTCCGGGAAAAGATGTTTTTATAACACCAAGACTTTCAAATGCAGATAAAGAAACTATATTCAGACAAATTATGTGTATTATGGCTGCAGTTGAGACAAACATATCTATGTTTGAAAAGACACAAATTCAAGCAATAAAAGAAGTAATAGTTCCCATGTGTGAATCCTCTAAAACTCTCCTTGAAACGTTATCTCGAATAAAATCAGTAATTGAGCTTGGAAATAAAAATTTTAATATAAAATTTGATGAAAACTCAATCAATATAATTCCTTTATTTGAAGATGTAGTATCCCTTGTCAATATAGACAAACTATTAGAAGAGTATATATCAGAACTTAACTATAAACCTAAATATATAAGATTTATGATAGGAAGATCCGATTCAGCTCTATCCTATGGAATGGTATCAAGCGTATTAGCTGTTGTTTTATCAATATATAAATCAAAAATTTTTAGTGAAAAAAACTCTATAGAAGTTTATCCTATAATGGGTTGTGGAACTTTGCCTTTTAGGGGGCAATTAACATATGAAAATATAGAAAACTTTCTTAAAACATATTCAGGAGTAAAAACAATAACAATTCAATCTGCACTAAGATATGACCATGGATTTGAAAAAACAAAAAATATTATAAAATACATTGAAAATAATATTGATAAATACACTACAAGAAGTTTTTCAAAAGAAGATATATTTTTAATTAAAGAATTTATAGCTACATTTTCAAAATACTACCTTCAATCCTTTGTTAAAATTGCAGAAACTGCTTCAAATATATCCCTTCTTATTCCAAAAAACAGAGATAGGTTATCAACATCCAAAAAAGGAATATCATACTATAGGGAATTTATTGATATAAACAAACTTATAACTTTAACTACAAATCAAGAACTTAAAAAAGAACTCTTAAAAATAGATACATCTTTAGATACAAATATACCAAGAGCTATCTCCTTTACTGCATCTTTATATACCATAGGAATGCCTCCAGAACTTTTAGGAACAGGAAGAGCACTAAAAGAAATAAAAAATAAATATGGAGAATATGCAATTGAAAAACTAATAGAATTCTATCCTCAAATAAAAAACGATATGACATTTGCTTTAAAATATACAAATCCTAGTATTTCTAAAAAATTTATACCTGAAGAAATAAGAAAAGAATATGAAATGGACATTAAACTTACAAATAGCATCCTTAATATAAATTTCGATATAGAATCTAACATTGAAAATAGCTTTTACCATACCCTTTTAAAAACCGCACACCCAATTCTTCTTCACCTTTTAGGAAAAGAACCTCAAATATTAGATAACAATTGCCAGGAATATAACATCTTAAAGGAGCTTATAGCCAAATTAGGAAGCATAAGAGGAGGATTAGGATAAAAAAACTTTCCATCCTCAATGGATGGAAAGTTTTTTTATAGAATTTAATACATCATCTGCAATATCATCTATTTTATCCTCAAGGGCTTTGCCTAGCCCTATTTTAAACTCTATATTTTCTACTTCTATTCCTATTTCAAAAACTTCCTTAGCTTTATTTAAAATAATATGCCAAGGTATATAAGAGTGACAAAAGGATACTTTATTCATCATGGGCTTAAACACGTTAACACTACCTACCTTCCCTTTACTTAAAAGAGCATCAACAATAATTAAAATATCGTTTTCCTCAACAATATCTATTAAAAAATTTATATCAGTTTCAACAATAAAAACTTTTATATTCATATCTTCAAGCCTATCCTTTATTCTTTTTAAAATATAAATAGAAATCCCATCATCTCCCATTAGAATATTGCCTATTCCAACTACCTTAACCCCATTTTTTCATCTCCTTAAAGTTACATGAGTTGCACAGGATATGCAAGGATCAAAACTTCTTACTATTCTTCCTACTTCAACTACATCGTTTATATCATCAATAAAAGTATCTACTAATGCTTTTTCTACTGTTCCTAAAAAATCATCTCTTGGAGAGAAATTCCAAGCAGAGGGAGTTATTATATCATATCCATCAATTTTATCATAATCTAATTTAACATAATGCAAAAGGGCTCCTCTTGTTGTGTCCACCATTCCTAGACCTGATGATACCTTAAAATCATACTTTACCTCTTTTTTAAAAGGCTCTATTCTTTCAACTATAATACTCATTATCCTTAATATGTTTGATGCCTCTTGGCATCTTGCTATTATCCTATCCATTGTGGAGCTTTTTAAATTATATTTTCCACTTAATATCATCCTAGCTAAAGGTCCTACTTCAACCGGCATTTTATCATATCTTGGAGATTTTACAAAAGAATAGGCCCCTTTCTTTTTTATATTCTCAACAACTTGCCCATCATGAACTTCATACCACGAATAATTAATGTTTTCATGTATTTTATTAACATCAAAGTCACTTTTAACACCATTTATAATGACTGAAGGTTTTACATAATAAAAATCTTCATAATCAAAAAGCCCAAAGCTTAAAAAATTATTATATGTTTTCCCCTTTTCAAAATAGTCACCATAATACATAGAAATTATATTTACATCTTCTAACATACAATTATCTACAAAGTCCTTTATTTTGTTTATTATTGATTTTATTTCTTCTATCTTTAACCTATCTAAGGATACACTTACAATCCCAGGCAAAATACCATGATTGTGGGGGGCTTTTCCTCCTAAAAGTGCAACTCCAACATGGGCTAGTTTGCTAAATTCTATACTTTTTAAATAATCCTCTTGTATCTTTCTGCTTAATTTATCTGGAATCCTATAATCTTTATGACATGTTTCATATAAGGGACTTGAAAAATCAAATTCCACATAATCAGGAACCGTAAACAAATAAAAATGCCTTATATGATTTTGTATTATATCAAAAGAATGAAGCAAATCCCTTATATATATTACATTTTCCGTCGGAACCAAATTTAAAGCATTTTCAAGGGCTAAAGTAGCTGCAAGGGCATGGGCTGATGAACAAATACCACATATTCTCTCTGTTAAGTAAACTGCATCTAAAGCATACCTTCCCTTTAATATTTTTTCAAAGCCTCTAAACAAATTCCCTTCTACCTTTGCCTCTACTATTTTATTTTTTTCAATCTCAACTTCTACACCTAAAAAACCACTTATCCTTGTTATAGGATCTATAATGAGCTTAACCATAACTCCCTCCTATAACCTAATAAAGGGCTCCATTCCATCTGGAAAATAAGCATTAGCACACCCTATACATGGAGTGTTGTCTCCTATAGGCCAATTTACTTTATTATTCCACCTTCTTTTAGGACAATCTGTTTTTGTAACCGGACCTCTACAGCCTAATTTAAACATACACCAAGGTTCTCCTATATTTTTAGCAAATATCCTATTATTAAAATAAACTCTCCTTTCACAAAAATCATGAATAGTAAACCCATAAAATAATAAAGGTCTTCCTAAATCATCAACTTCTATTTTTTCATTTGTTATAATATAAGCAAGTGTTCCTATTATCCATTCCGGATGACTTGGACACCCAGGAAGGTTAATAACATCTTTTTGTAAAACTTCTTTAACACTTTTTGCCTCAGAAGGATTAGGATATGCCTTCGATACTCCTCCAAAGGATGCACATGTCCCCACGGCAATTATACTTTTTGCTTTAGCTCCTGCCATCTTTATAGCATCATAAGCGGTTATTTTATTACCCTTATAGTTTGCAATTATATTAAAAAGTCCATCTTCTTTTGTTGAAACAGCTCCTTCTACCACAAGAATAAAATCCTCTTTAAGGGTTTTTAAAAAACTTTCAAAAGCCCTTTCTCCATCACAAACCATAAGGCTATTGCTAAATTTTAAATTTATCATATTATCAAGAAGATAAATTAAATCTGGATAATCAGCATTCATAAGAGAAATAGTATTTCCTGAACATCCTGTAGCTTCTATCCATATTACATTAGGTTTTTTAGTTTTTCCAAATCTTATTTGAACTGCTGCTTCTTCTGCTAGTGCTTTAGATAATGAATTCTTATTGTTTATAACTTCCCATAAACAATTTTTCAAACTCCAATCCTCCTAAACATTGCTTTCTTTTATCTTCCCAACTATTTCAAGTTTTAAAAGCTTATTTAGATCATGGCACTTATTAAACTCCTCAGTAAGATCTTTCCCTGCTAAAAGTCCAAAATGGCTTCCCCCTGCCCAAGCTTCATTAAAGGTAACATCATAAACTACCCCATTTATTGCAACATATGCAGGCCTTCCGTCTCTTCCATCAAACTGTGAAAGCTCATCAAGAGTAAATTCTTTTAAGTCTCTCTTTGGATATTCATTTAAAATCTTTAAAATATCATCAATTTTAAAGCATGCATCATCAATCATATCCATAATCCTATTTTTATAAAAATCCTTTTCAACAGGACAGTAAGATAAAAATTCTAAGGTCCTTAGACGGTTTATTTTATATAAAATTTTTTCTAAATCCTTCTTTAACTTCAAAATATCTTCCATATAACCTCCAGGTTAATTTTTACAATAAAATTATATTAATTTACATCTCCTAAATATACTGTATTTTCAAAACTTCCATCTTCTTTTATAACCTCTGAAAGTTTTTTAGGGTATATCCTTACATTTTTCAAATCCTTTAAATCTATCCATTCTAACCCTATTTGATAATCATCCTTTTCTTTTGCTAAGTTATAATTTATTTCTCCTTTTAAAGAACATATAAACATATATTCCACCTGATGAAAATCTTTATCTAACTCTTTAAATTCATGATTTTTCCCAATGTAGTCCCTTACAAATTTTAAATCCTTTACTTCTATCTCTGCCCCAGTTTCCTCTTTAACTTCCCTTTTTAAAGCATCTATAATGCTTTCTCCTTTATTTTGTCCTCCTCCCGGCAAGAGATAAAAAATACCCAAATCATCTTTGTTTTTTGTACATAAAAGCTTTCCGTCTTTTATTATAATAGCCTTTGCAGAATTTCTAATTGACATAATACTCCCTCCAAAATATATTTTTATTGAGAATTATCATAAATAATTATATAATAACTTCATAGTTATAAAATAATGTTAGGAGGATGCACCTTGAAAAAGGGAGAAATTTATGAAGTTGAAATAAAAGATGTTCTATTTCCTAATAAAGGAATATCCTATGTAAATGAAAAAGCTGTATATATTAAAAATGCTGTGCCCGGCCAAAAGGTTAAAATAAAAATAATAAAAAACAAAAAAGATTATGCTGAAGGAATAATCTTAGAAGTTTTAAAAAAAGCATCTAATGAAATTAATCCTCCTTGTAGTGTATTTGGGCTTTGTGGTGGATGTTCTTATCAAAACCTTCCCTATGAATTCCAACTTAAATTAAAAGAAGAGCAAGTAAAAAAACTCTTAAATGGTGAAAAAATAAAATATGATTTTTTAGGAATTGAAAAAAGCCCATTAGAATTTGGATATAGAAATAAAATGGAATTTACTTTTGGAGAAGATAACAATAAGTTATCCCTTGGACTTCATAAAAAAGGAAAATTTTATGAAGTTATTACAACAAATAACTGCAAAATAGTTCATGAAGATTTCAATAAAATTTTAGATTCTACACTTTTATATTTTTCACAAGAAAATATTCCCTACTATAACAAAAAAAATCATGAAGGTTTCTTAAGACATCTTGTTTTAAGAAGGGCTTTTAGAACTAATCAAATTCTTGTAAATATTGTTACAACATCCCAACTAAATTTTGATTTATCAGAGTATGCCAAAATACTTCTTTCTTTAAACCTACAAAGTAAAATAGTAGGCATACTTCATACAATAAACGATTCTATATCAGATGTTGTTCAAAGCGATAAAACCCAAGTATTATATGGAAACGATTATATAATAGAAGAAATTCTTGGACTTAAATTTAAAATAACTGCCTTCTCATTTTTTCAAACAAATTCCTATGGGGCAGAAAAATTATATTCAATTGTTAGAGACTTTGCAGGAGATACTAAAAACAAAGTTATATTTGATCTTTATTCAGGAACAGGAACAATAGCTCAAATTATGGCACCTGTTGCAAAGAAGGTTATTGGAATTGAAATTGTTGAAGAAGCAGTATACGCCGCTAAAGAAAATGCAAAACTTAATAACCTTGAAAACTGTGAGTTTATTGCAGGAGATGTTCTTAAAAAAGTAGATGAGCTTAAAATAAAACCTGACATAATAATCCTTGATCCTCCAAGAGATGGAATTCATCCTAAAGCTATAAATAAAATAATTAATTTTAAAGCACCAAAAATCGTTTATGTATCCTGCAAACCCACATCCCTTGCAAGAGATTTAAAGATATTCGTAGAAAATGGATATGAGGTAAAAAAAGTAAAATGCGTTGATATGTTCCCACATACACCACATATTGAAACTGTTGCATTGATAGAAAGGTAATAGCTTTTATTCAAGGGTTAGAGCAATCTAACCCCTTTTTTAATGGGCTTTTTTCATGAATATTTACATTTAGAATTTGAAAGTATATTATTAACGCAAAAATATTATAAATCGTTTGTGATAATTACTGTCTTCTTTCTTAGAATATAATTTGAAACATAAATATAAGTTTATAGAGTTTTTCTAACTTGCATATAAATTAAATAAAAACGAGCCAATAGTAATGAATTTGCCTTTTCATTTGTTAACATGTTAATGAATAACAAATCGAACTATTTAGATTAAAAATAAAACATGGTATAATAAATTTATTATAAAAGGGTTGGCACTAGGGAGAAGAACCATGTTAAAAAATGATTTAAAACCAGTAGAAATATATGGAACATTAATCTTTTTTATTTTTTCGATAATTTTTTGTTTGTTAGTTAACATTTCAATGGCATATGGCTTCATGATAAGCATAATATCATATTTTTTATTCTTTACTAAAAAAGGATTTTCATAACTAAAGTCAATCTAAAATACAAAAATAAATCCAAAGATTAATGCTCAGTCTATGCATATTGTAGACAAATTTTGTCTGCTGTTTAAACTTTACAAGAGCCCCGTGATAGGATTTCAAAAAGGCATCTCTCATAAGCTCTAGCAATTAGAATTGCTTAGCGAAATGAGCGAATGCCAGGGAAATCCTTCACGGGGCTTATCAAAAAATAACTTTTTCAACATTCTGCCATAGACTAATGCTTAGTCTACGGATTTTAATATTTCCTTTTTTACTTTAAGAACCGATGGTGCACTCATGCTAAGCTCGTCTATTCCATAATCTATTAAAAGGGGGATCATACTAATGTCAGAGGCCATTTCTCCACACATCCCAACCCATTTACCCTCTTTATGGGCATTATCTATAACCATTTTAATCAATCTTAAAACTGCAGGGTGGGACGGTTCATAAATATTAGAAACTTTCTCATTCATCCTATCCACAGCTAAAGTGTATTGAATCAAATCATTTGTGCCAATAGAGAAAAAATCAACTTCTTTAGCAAGCAAATCCGATATAATAGCAGCTGAAGGAACTTCTATCATAATACCTATCTCAATTTTATCAGAAAACTTTTGTCCTGCCTTTTTCAATTCAGCTTTAACATCCTCTAAAATCTCCTTCGCCCTTTTTATTTCATCCACCTTAGAAATCATAGGGAACATTATTTTTAAATTTCCATAGATTGAAGCCCTTAAAAGCGCTTTAAGCTGCGTTTTAAATAAATCCAGTCTCTCAAAACAAAGCCTAATTGCCCTTAAACCTAAAAATGGATTCATCTCCGTCCCAACATCTATATAAGGTATCTTTTTATCTCCACCAACGTCTAAAGTTCTTATGATTACAGGTCTACCCTCCATCTTTTCTAAAACGTATTTGTAAACCTCAAACTGTTCTTCCTCTGTTGGTGCTGTTTCCCTATTCATGAATAAAAATTCCGTCCTAAATAGTCCAATCCCATCAGCACCATATTTTAAAGCAACATCAACTTCCTCTTTAGAAGAAATATTTGCTGCAACTTCAATTCTTTTGCCGTCCTTTGTCAATACCTTTCTATCTTTATATATTAATAGTTCCCTTTTTTCTTCCATTTCCCTTTGAATTTTATTTTGATATTCATCAATTAGACTTTCATCAGGATTTATATATATAATTCCCTTTACCCCATCTAAAATGATTAAATCCCCAGTTTTTAATATTTCCGTTGCACCCTTTATCCCTGATACTGCAGGGATTTCAAGGGCTCTTGCAATAATTGCTGAATGGGATGTTTTTCCCCCAAGTTCAGTTATAAATCCAAGGACATATTCTCTATTGAGCTGAGCTGTATCTGAAGGCGTTAAATCCTTTGCAACTATAATACATTTATCCTTTATATCGCCAATTGAACTTTTTTCTTCTCCTTTAAGAGCTCTTATTATTCTGCCTCCAATATCCCTTATATCCGCTGCCCTCTCCCTCATATATTCGTCTTCCATGCTCAAAAAAATACCTTCAAACATTTCAACCGTTTCCTTAACTGCATATTCAGCATTAATATTTTGTTTTATTTTTTCTATGACAGAAGCCTTAAACTCTTCATCCTCTAAAATCATAAGATGAGCCTCAAATATTAAAGCCTTTTCTTCTCCAAAGTTTTTAACTGCAGTTTCTTTAATTGATTCTATTTCTTCCTTTGCTTTTAAAATTGCCTCTAGAAATCTTTTTATTTCCTTTTCAGTATCCTTCACTTCATATCTATTAATTGCATTTTCTTCTTCCCTTATTACATACGCTTTTCCTATTGCTATTCCTGATGATGCTGCAATGCCCTTTAGCATAAAAACATCTCCTTCATTCAACAAATGTTTCTATTAAGTTTATTATAGCATCCATTGCTTCCTTTTCATCTTCTCCGTTTGCTTTTATTATTATTTCATCTCCATTTGATACCCCTAATGATAATACGCTCAATATACTTTTTGCATTTACATCTTTTCCGCCTTTATTAATCATGATTTCGCTTTTAAACTTATTGGCTTCTTTTACAAGAAGGCTTGCAGGTCTTGCATGAAGCCCTGTAGGATTTTTTATTATTACTTTTCTTTCTATCATAATATTCCCTCCAATTCTACTACATTATAAAAGGCAGTAGGCGCTGCCTTTTATTAAATTTATCTTTTGGGTTTAAGTACAGCTATCATAAATCCAGTAACTAAGGTTCCTATAATTATTGCTATTGTATAGAGGAATAATCCTCCAACAGCATTTGGAATTGGCAATACGAATATTCCACCATGTGGAACTGCAAGGGTGCACTTAAATGCCATTGAAAGGGCTGCAGTAACTGCAGAACCGACCATTATTGATGGTATTACTCTAAATGGATCTGCTGCTGCAAATGGTATAGCACCTTCTGTTATAAAGGATATTCCAAGGAAAAATGCTGCTTTTCCAGCTTCCCTTTCTTCTTCAGTAAATTTATCCTTTGCAATAAGGGTTGCAAGGGCAACTCCAAGGGGTGGAGTCATACCAGCCGCCATAACTGCAGCCATTATCATAGATGGTTGCCCTGCCGCAAGGGTTGAAACTGCAAAAGTATAGGCTGCTTTGTTTACAGGACCTCCCATGTCAAAGGCCATCATAAGTCCTAAAATTATACCTAAAGTTATAGCACTGCCTCCACTCATATTCTTAAGCCAATTTGCCATAGCGTTATTAATCGCAGCTACCGGCCCACCTATTATATAAATCATACCAAGGCCAACAATAAGTGTAGAAAGAAAAGGTAATATTAAAACCGGCATAAGCCCTTCCATAGTCTTTGGAAGTTTAATAACCTTCTTTAGCCATGCTACAACATATCCTGCAGCAAAACCTGCTATAATACCACCTAAGAAACCTGCTCCAAGTTTTCCAGCAAGAACACCGCCAACCATACCTGGAACAAGACCTGGTCTGTCAGCTATTGAAAAAGCTATAAAACCTGCAAGGATTGGAACCATCAATGAGAAAGCACCGCCACCACCGATATCCATGAGGGCTGCAGCTAAAGTTCCCTTTTGTTCAAAGGCCTTAATCCCAAACATAAAGGATAAAGCGATAAGTATACCACCTGCAACAACAAACGGAATCATGTAAGAAACACCAGTCATTAGGTGCTTATAGGCTCCAGTTATCTTTTCCTTAGATTCCTTTTTTGCCTCAAAAACCTTGTCTACATATTCCTTCTTTTCCATAGCCATAGCTTTTTCAATTAATCCCTTTGGGTCCTTTATTGCATCCTTTACACTAACTTTTATAATCGGAAGTCCTCTAAACCTTTCCTCATCAACCTTTGTATCAACTGCTAAAATAACTGCATGAGCTCCTTTAATATCCTCATTTGTTATTTCGTTTTCTGCACCTACAGAACCCCTTGTTTCAACCTTAATATCCACTCCAAGCTCCTTTGCTGCAATTTGCAATGCCTCCGCCGCCATGTAGGTATGAGCTATACCTGTGGGGCAGGACGTAACTGCTAAAATTTTCATAGAAAAATCCCCCTTTAACATATTTAAATTTAATTGAAGGCATTAATAACATCCTCAAAATCCTTTGCATTAAAAAGCTTTTGTCGAACATCCTCATGCATTAGTTTTCTTGAAATAAAGCTAAGTATATGAAGATGGGTATCAGCTGCATCTTCTGGAACAGAGATTAAAAAGAATATATGTGCAGGCTTTCCATCCATCGAATCAAAATCAATTCCATTTTTTGATATTCCAAAGGTTATGCATGGCTCTACAACGGAAGAATCCTTACCATGGGGTATTGCAATTCCCATTCCTATTCCTGTTGAAAATTCATCTTCTCTTTTTAGGACAGCCCTTTTAAAGGATTCTTTGTCCTTCAATTTACCATCCTTGTAGAGCATCTCAATTAACTCATCAATCACTTCTTCCTTTGTTCTTGCTTTTAAATCAAAGGACATCCTTTCCTTTGAAAACATCATCTTTATATCCAATTTACATCCACCTTTCAATTTTAATTTTTTTCATTAGCTTATTAATATTTTCTAACTTCGGCGATTTTGTTCCTTCCTCAATAATTGAAGCTGTAGCTGAGGATACCGCCAATCTAAAAACTTCCTCATCTTCCATATTTTTAGATTCACCAAAGGCAATAGATGCCACCATAGCATCCCCTGCACCTACAGTGCTTTTAACCTCCACCCTTTCAGGATAAGCATACAATATCTTATCCCTTGTTACATAAAACGCCCCATTACCTCCCATTGAGATAACAGCCTTTTCAATGCCTTGGCTTATCAATTCCTTCCCTACTGAAGCTATGGAATTTAGATCATCTTTAAAATCCATTATCATCCTAAGTTCATTAATATTAGGTTTAACTATGTCTGGCTTTGCTAAAAGTCCATTTTTTAAAGCCTCTCCATCTGCATCTAATATCGTTATAGCACCTATATCCTTTAAAAGTTTAATCAACTCAAAATAGATATTGTTATCAGCTCCTTCAGGAAGGCTTCCCGATAATACAAATATATCTCCTTGCCGTGCATAATACTTTATTTTTTCAAATAATTTATCAATATCCTCTATAGTAATCCCAAACCCTTTTTGATTTATATCAGTAAAAATGCCGAATTTATTCTCTACTAATTTTATATTTGTCCTCGTTTCACCTTCTACATAAATAAAATCATGTTTAATTTCGAGCCTATCAAGCTGTTTAATAAAATTCCCCCTATTTTCTTGTCCTAAAAATCCAAGGACAATACTTTCTCCACCAAGGGATTTAATAACTTTAGAAACATTAATACCCTTTCCCCCTATATCGATTAAACTTTTAATGCTCCTATTAACATCTCCCTTTACAAGTTCATCCAAATATACAGTCATATCAAAAGCAGGATTTAAAGTAACTGTGTAAATCAATTTATCTACCACCTTTATTCTGTTATAACTTCTACACCAAGTTTTTTGTATTTTACTTTTTCTTCATCCTCCATATTATTTGTAATGATATAATTTACCCTCGATACCGGGCATATCAATGAGAATGTTACTTCATTAAATTTTGAACTATCTACACAAAGGTAAACTTCTTTTGCGTTTTCCATCATGGCTCTTTTCACATTTGCCTCCATTGAATTTGGCGTTGTAACTCCATATTTGATTGAGACTCCATTTGCTCCAATAAAAGCCTTATCAACTCTAAATTGCTTTAACGTGTTTTCAGCAATAAATCCTACCATAGCCTTTGTTTTGGGCCTTATAATCCCACCTGTTATAATAACCTCAATGTCTTCCCTGCTTGAAAGATCATTGGCAAGATTTACTGAATTTGTAATTATAGTTACATTTTTTGCGGTAATATATCTTGCAATACATTGGGTTGTAGTTCCGGAGTCAAGAATAATCGTATCACCGTCGTTAATAAATCTTGCTGCAATCTTTCCAATATAGTCCTTTTCATAAAGATACTTGTCCTGTTTTTCAATAAAGGAAGGTTCAAAATTAGTATTAAGGCTACTTACAGCTCCACCATGAGTTCTTACTATTACACCAATAACCTTAAGCTCATTTAAATCTCTTCTTATAGTAGACTCAGACACATTGAACATTTTAGCAAGTTCAGATACCTTTACACTTTGTCCACTTTTAATCAGCTCAATTATCTTATTTTTCCTCTCTTCTGCAAACATATAACCACCTAATCTCATTTTTGATTATTTCTATTATTATTTATGCATATTTGTGCGCGTTTATGACTAATTTAATTATAAATCGTCAGAAAATTAATGTCAAGATAAAGTATAAATTGACGTTGCTAAATTAAATGTTTAGCAAGCTACATAAAATTACGATATAATTAATTAAGGGGGTGAAAAAATGAAGAAAGCTTTGTCAATTTTTTTAATTACATGTATGTTTTTACTATATATACCCGTAAAAGTCTTTGCAAACTTTAGCTTAACCTATTATGAACCCTTTAAAATAGGGCTTGAAAGCATGGCATCTAATCAAATTTTAGTTACTTTAAATGGGGATTATAAAGTAAATGAAATTTTGATGCCTTCTGGCACAAAGCTTACACTCTTACTATCTAACGACTTAATATTATTAAATGAAAACTTATATCAAATAGTTAAAATTACTCCTATAAATAATAATACAACAGTAACTCTAACAATAACTATTCAAACCGAATCAGAATCTAAAACTATATCTAGAAAATACCTTGGAAGTTTAGATTTTGTTGTTAAAAACAATCTAATACTTCCAATAAACACTTTAGATATTGAAGATTACCTAAAGGGAGTTGTTCCATATGAAATGAGCGACTCTTTCCCTTTAGAAGCTTTAAAAGCACAGGCAGTGGCTGCAAGATGCTATGCCCTTTCTAATAAAGGTAAACACAAACAACAAGGCTATGATCTTTGTGATACAATTCACTGTCAAGTTTATGGTGGGTATGATGAAAACAAAAAAAATTCTATAAGGGCTGTCGAAGAAACAAAAGGAATTATTTTAACCTATAATGGAAAAATAATTTCCGCCTACTTTTCTGCAAGTAATGGAGGATTTACTGAAGCATCTAAAAACATTTGGTCTGCTGACCTTCCTTATCTTAAAGTCAAAAAAGATGATTTTGACGACTATAAATGGCCTGAAAATCCTGTTAAACTAACATCTCAAGATATAGATAAAAGATTAAAACAAAACAAAATATTATCGGATAATGAAAAATTCTTAAGGATAGACTTAAATTCTATTCAAAAAAATGAAAGCAATAAAATTTCAAAACTTAATATAGTTTATTTAAATTCTAATGGAATTGAATCTACAAAAACCCTTATAAAAGAACAACCAAGAACAGCATTTAGTCTTAGAAGTACCATGTATGACATAACCTATGATGTTCTAAGGGACGAATATACATTTATAGGACAAGGATATGGTCATGGCGTAGGCTTAAGTCAAATAGGAGCAAAGAATAGGGCTTATAAAGGTCAAAAATTTAATCAAATTCTATTATTTTATTATGATGGAGTTAAAATTGAATCTTTAACGTCAAAATTAAACTCAGTTAATATAAATAAAGATAAAATTTTAATTGGAGAAGAATTAACAGTAAACCCAAGTGTAAATTCAGAAAATATAAATGAAATTCTTTTTGGATATGAAATTTTAAAAAATGGACAAGTAATAGAGCCTTTGAGATATTCTAATAATGCTACTTTTAAATACTTATTAAATAGCCCTGGAGAATATATATTAAAAACTTACATTAAAAACATATATTCCACCAAAGAATTCGATGACTGTAAAGAAATTAAATTTACCGTTTTTAGCCCAGCAAAAATCACTAACATAATATTTGATAAAAATGCAATTTATCAAAACAAACCCGTATCTATAACTATTGCAACTAGCGGAGGAAGTGGAGAATTACAATATAAGATAGATATACTTAAAAATAATGTTCTAGTTTATTCTCAAGATTTTACCATAAACAAAACCTTTATATTTACTCCAAAGGATATAGGAGAATATACAGTAAAAACAACTATAAAAGATAATAATGCACCTTATGAGTCAAATTTTGAAACTAAATTTAATGTTATATCAAATGTTGCTACAACAAGAGGATATACGAATCTTCAATCTTTAAACATAAACAGAGTCTTAAAAAAAGGAATGAAAGGACAAGATGTTAAAAATCTTCAAAATATCCTTGTAAGACTTGGATATTTAAAAAGTAACTCTGTAACCGGTTACTTCGGTCCTCAAACAGAAGCTGCTGTTAAAAGTTTTCAAAAAGCAAAGGGATTAAAACCAGATGGCATTGTAGGTAAAGATACTTTACTTAAACTAATAGGGTAGATAAAATCTACCCTATTTTACTTTATTAATATAGTTTTTCACTAACTCTAATCCTTGCTTATAATATTTAGGTGCTTTATGATAAGTCCAACAACAAATTCCAAAACCTATTCTTAATAAATAGTAATTTAACCTTTCAAAAAAACCTTTATCTATTTTCATATACCTTTCATATCCAATTAAAAAATATTTTTCAAAATCTTTGCATTTTAAAAAATATCTAAAGTAAAGCCTTGCAATGTCAATTTCAGCATTTCCCGGAAAACTTTGTTCAAAATCGACAACACCATTTATAAAATACTTCCCATTTTGACATATTACTAATATATTTCTTCCGTCAAAATCATTATGACAAAGCCTTGATTCATTTATGTTCTTAATTAAATCTGCATTTTCCATCAATTTTTCAGCCGCTTTTATTAAAAGCGGTTTATCCTCTATATGCTGAATTAAAAGTTCATTATATTGATATTGTAAACTTTTGGTAAAGTATGTATAGTAATCTTTTATATTATCCAAACTTTCTCCCTTTTCATTCCAACTTCCAAAAAAATCAAAAATTTTTATAGAATGAATTTTCCCAAGCTCTTCTCCTATTGAAATAAATATTTTATATAACTGTTTTTTAGACATCATACAAATTACATTATCAAGAAGATCTCCATTTATATATTCATAAATCATCCATTCTTTACCATCAGGTAGTGTTCCATACTCAAACTCTTTAGGACATTTTACATTACTATTTTTTAGTAAATTAAGAGCAGCAATTTCTCGGCACATCCTATTTTTCTTTCCAAATATTTTAAATATTTTAGGTGGTGAATTTTCAAATTCCAATACATAGACATAATGCCTATTTAACTCATGATGCCCTATAGGTTTAATTTTTATTATTTTTTTATTTGTTAAATTTTCAGCTATATCCTTAATGTTATATTTCACAAAACTTCCCCCAAGACATTTTTTACTATAATTATAATTCAAAACAAAAAAATTAAAATCACCATTAAAGGTGATTTACGCAATTTTTTCTTCAGTTTCAGAAGTTATTATATCTAATATCTGTTCCCAATTATAAACCCTTTCAATTCCTTTTATAAGTGGCTTTTTATTATAAGAACAATCAATTAATAAAACTTTAAATCCATTTTTTGCAAGGTCTACAGCATTTTCATATCTATCTTCAATAAATACATCACAATTTAAATCCTTAGCTTTTTGAACCTTATCATGACTTCCTAATAAATATATGTTTCCTTTTGGCATATTATTTATATCAAGCCAAGCTTTTGTTATATCCATAAGTTTAGGATGTCTTGCTGAAACATAGTATATGTTATGATTTTTAGAAAGTTTATTTAAAACATCTACAGCTCCTTTTCTTGGCTTTGCAGTAAAATGAATTACTTCATCGTATACTTCATAAAACTTATTATATTCCTCCTCTGTAATTCCTAAAACCTTGTGTATTTCATATTCTTTAATATCTTCTTCCTTTATATTCTTTTTAAAATAATAATTAGCTAGTTCTAACCAATAAAATGGTTCTGTTATAGTTCCATCTATATCAACACAAATATTCAATCTTTTCATATTCTCACCCCCAGCTTAATATATAATAAAATTTATAAATTAACATTTCTTTAGAAATATGTAAATAAATTGTAAAAAATTAAGACCGCTTTGTGCGGCCTTAATTTTCAAAATACCTTTTTAAAAGCCCTTTAAATGCTGCACCATGCCTTGCTTCATCCTTACACATTTCATGAACAGTATCATGTATAGCATCAAGTCCCATTTCTTTTGCCATTTTTGCAAGTTTAAGCTTTCCTTCACATGCCCCGTATTCAGCTTCAACTCTCATTTCTAAGTTTTTCTTAGTGCTATTAGTTAAAACTTCACCTAAAAGTTCTGCAAACTTTGCTGCATGTTCAGCTTCTTCAAAGGCAATTCTTCTATAAGCTTCAGCAACTTCTGGATATCCTTCTCTATCAGCTTGTCGGCTCATTGCAAGATACATTCCAACTTCTGTGCATTCTCCTAAAAAGTTAGCTTTTAATTCTTCTATTATTTTAGAATCTACTCCCTTTGCAACTCCTATTCTATGTTCATCTGCCCAAATAAGTTCTCCTTCCTGCTTGAGCATGAATTTTTCCTTTGAAGCTTTGCATTGCGGACACATATCTGGAGCATTATCTCCCTCATGAACATATCCACAAACTGTGCAAATAAACTTCTTCATACCGTATCCCCCCATAGTAAGTTTTTATATATTCTACCACAAATTTCGAGGAATAACAATGCATTTAAATATTATCCTTTATTTTTTTTATTGAATTCTTAATAACCTTTCCAATATAGCTTACATGAAATCCTAGTTCATCAGCTATCTGCTGCATTGTTTTACCTTCTAAAAAATACTTTTTTATAATCTCCTCTTGCCGTGTTGTAAGGTGTCTAAAAGCATTATAAACTCTTTCTAAATCTTGCTTTTTTGTTATTTCCTCTAAAATCTTATACTCAAATTCTTCCCCTTTTATTAAATCTCCAATCTCTTTATCTGAGTCCTCACAAACCTTTTGATTAAGCGAAATATATCCAAAATTTTTTACTGCTTGTCTGTAAAAAGTTCTAATTTCATTTTTTATATACGTATATGCAACTGTTGAAAACTCTAAATCTTTACTAAGATCATAATCTAAAAAAGCCTTATATAATCCTATACTTCCAACTTGAAAAAGATCAGCATATTCAACTTTATGTTGCCACTTTTTACAAAAATCATGTATCATACTTTTATACCTTTTAAATATATCCTCAAAAGTTACAACAATGTATTCTCCATTTATTTTTACAAGCTTTTCTTTAACCATTACTGCACCCCTTACAAGCTTTTCTTTAATTTTAACATATTTTTCTTAATTAAACAAAAAAGCTTAGGTATTTAAACCTAAGCTTCAGATTGTTGACAAAGTATAATTTTAAAAAGAGAATCCATCACAAAAAAAGGATTCTCTTTTTTTATGTCGAAATATAATAATATACGAAGTAATAAAGGAGGATAAGTATGCTAACAATCAACAAA